>Ga0181400_1000001_pt1 | contig 111616 bp, 114 predicted proteins | sample 23SPOviralmetaG_FD_130129 | JGI IMG/M metagenome (GOLD analysis project Ga0181400, IMG submission 130129) | Marine viral communities from the oligotrophic San Pedro Time Series (SPOT) site, San Pedro Channel, CA, USA - 23 SPOT_SRF_2011-06-22 | ecosystem: Environmental > Aquatic > Marine >...
ATGAAAAAAAATGTAAAACTTTAGAAATTGATAATAAATGCTTGAAAAGAAAAATTTAATATTATTTTATATATATAATAATGGCTGTTAAAAGAAAATCTTACAAAAAAAATCGTAAAGGAGAAAAAAAATCAATGCGCAGAATGTCTAGAGGCGGAAGAGGTATGGCACCAATGAATCCTGCTGTATTCCCTACACCTTTACCCGAAGCTAATCCTGGATTAGATGCTGCGTTTGCTTTAGCGCAAGATCCTTTAAACAGAGCTTTAATGTCTGGTGGAGCTTACCAACAAGGATATAACGCTAGATTAGATGAATCTTTAGCAAAACGTCATCCTGGAAAAAAAGGTAAATATTCAACAAGAAGAAAACAAAGTAAAGGCATGGAAAGATATTTAGGTAGAAGACCATATGCATCAGTATCTACAATGTATAAAAGAAGAAAAGGAAAAGGAAAAAGATCACGAGGTGGAAATAGATTAATGGAAAATGTAAGATTATTACAAAATCAAGCTTTCATTAAAGGTCAAACAAATCCATTATTCAGAGCTCTTTCACATAGCGGTGGTTCACCTGCCCCAATCCCACCAAATACTGTCCAACCAGCTGATTCAAATAATTGGTGGGTAGGTGAAAATGGTCAAACATTTTTTGCTCCTACTAGACAAGCGGCTTTCAATCAATCAATGGCGCTAGGAAATCACCCAGCAACTAAATCTATGAAACAAAATAGATGGGTTCCATTTACAAGATAAATAAATATTTATTATTATTTATAATTAATATTTATTTGAATTATTTACATACCAAATTGACTAAAATCATTTAATACTGGTCTTGGTAAGAAATCTTCATCATTACTATTATAGTTTGGAACTTTACGGCATTCAAAAGCAGGTTCAGGGCATCTACCACAAGGAGGACAAGGAGCACATTTTTCTTTTTCTTGTGGACATGATATTACAGGTGGACAAGCAGGACAAACAGGTGGAACAACTTGTGATTTTAATATATATAAATCTTCATCACCTTCTGGAATTTGAGATCTAGGTATCCCATTTGGATTATAATGCGGTGAACTTCTATCTCTTCTTCTATGTCTATTTTCTCTCTCTTCATTTTCATCATTATTTGAAACATCTTTATTATAATTATTAGCATATTCATCGTGAATTTGATCTATATATTCTCCTTCGCTTTCACCTGGTTGTCTAGGTTGTCTTTGTTGTTCACCACCTGGACCAAATATCCATTGTTCACCACCTGGACCAATTAAACCATTATTATTATTAACATCATCTTCAGGAGACATCATTTGAACAGAATCATTATTTTCTTTAAATTGTCTCATAGCATCTTCTTTATTTTCTTTATGATCTTTTCTCTCTGAAGTTGCTAATCCTTCTCTGTAACAACCTCCTAAACAAGAAGATAATAAAATAATTATGAAAATGCCAAATAATAAATAAATATGATTAATTTTCATTTTATAATATAATTGAAGAAAATTTAAAACATAAATATAAAAATAATTATGGTTCTTATAAAAAAATATAGCGATGAATATAATATTGAGATTGGTGTTGATGAAGTAGGTAGAGGTCCAATGTTTGGAAGAGTATATTGTGCCGCTGTTATTCTACCAATAAATGAAACTTTCAAATATGAATTATTAAAAGATAGTAAAAAATTTACTTCTAAAAAAAAATTAGAAGAGGCTGCAAAATATATTAAAGAAAATTGTCTATCATATTCATTTGCTTATTGTGAACATAATGAGATAGATAATATTAATATTAGACAAGCAACACACAAAGCAATGAATGAAGCAATACGTAATGTTATTAATTTTACAGATAATAATATAGTATTAATTGATGGAAGAGATTTCAAACCTATTTCTTATTTAGAAAATAATATTATAAAACAGGTTCCTGTTAAATGTATTGAAGGTGGAGATAATAAATATTGCTCAATAGCAGCAGCTTCAATTATAGCAAAGGTGGAGAGAGATAATTATATTTATGAAATGTGTAAAAAATATCCAATATTAGATACATATTATGATTTATCTAAAAATAAAGGCTATGGAACTGCTAAACATATGGATGGAATTAAAAAATATGGAATAACCCAATGGCATAGAAAAACATTTGGTATTTGTAATAATAGTAATGTTATTGATGTTACTAATATATAATTTTATCAACATTTACTTAATTAGTGGATACCATTTATACCATAAATTTTCTTTATGTCCATAATAAATTAAACAATAAAGAGCGGTTCGTGTTTCTTTTTCCAAATATCTTGTAACAGCAGGTAAAACATCCGTTGGAATTTTTGAAAGCCAGGATTTTTCATTCATATTGATTATAAAGATTGTTGAATACTTATTTGTATTACAATAATATCATTTCAATTTTTATTTTATTTATTAAAAATAAAACTGAAAAATATAAATAATAAAAATATAAATTACTTATAATTATAGAAATAAATAATATATTATGAAGGTATTAGTATTTGATACAGAAACTACTGGTTTACCTGAAGAAAATAATGTATCTATATTAGATACTTTTAGATGGCCATATATTGTCCAATTAAGTTTTATATATTATGATTCTGAAATAAATGATGTAATAGAATATTATGATAATGTAATTAAATTACCAGATAATATTATAATTCCAGAAGATTCTATAAGAATACATGGTATTACAAATGAAATAATGAGAGAAAAAGGAATAAATATAATAAATGCTTTAAAAAAATTTAATGATATATTAAAAGAATGCGATATAGTAATTGCACATAATATCTCTTTTGATAAACGTATGATAATGGTAGAATGTATTAGAAATAAAATTAGTCAGTATTTTACAAGAGGACAAAATAAAAAACCTGAATTTTGCACAATGAAAAATAGTAAAAATATTTGTAAAATCAAAATGGTTAACTTTAAAGGACAAGAATATTTTAAATCTCCAAAATTATGTGAACTATATAGTTTTATTTTTAAAGAGGAACCAAGAAATTTACATAATTCATTCGTAGATGTTTTATTATGTTTAAGATGTTATTTTGCTATTATTGAAAATAGAGATATTATAATCAATAATGATATAAAAAAATTATTTTTAGAATACAAAATTTAATTTATATATATTATATTTATAATATATTTATAATATATATAAAATATGTTTGGAATGTTTGGCCCTAAAACTAAAGAAGAAGCTATAAAAAAAATATTAAAATATCAATCAGAACCTAGAATGTATTCTGATGTAGTTCCATATGAAAACGAAATTAGACAATTAAAAGATAAATTTAGCATTTATGATGGTGAAATAGAAAAAGCTAGAAAAAAAATGAGTGAAAAGGAAGAAGAAGAACAAAGAAGAAAGGAACATGAAGAAGAATCTAGAAGTTATTATGGAGGAAAAAAATCTAGAAAATCTAGAAAAATGAGAAAATCAAGAAAAATGAGAAAATCTAGAAAAATGAGAAAATCAAGAAAAATGAGAAAATCTAGAAAATCTAGAAAAATGAGAAAATCAAGAAAAATGAGAAAATCTAGAAAAATGAGAAAATCTAGAAAAATGAGAAAATCTAGAAAAATGAGATAATCTAGAAAAATGAGAAAATCTAGAAAAATGAAAGGTAAAGGTTGTGGTTGTGGTCGTATGAATTGCCCTTATTGTCGCGGTAGAAGATCATGTGCGTGCCCATATAGAAGATAAATAGTTTATACCGTTTAAATAATTTCATCGATAAGACCATATTTTTTACATTTTTTTGGAGCCCACCAAATATCCCGCTGTAAAAACTCATCTAGTTTATCTTCTTCTAATTTTTCATTAGTATATTTAATGTAAATATCTTTTATAATTTTCATTAGATATTTGCTATTTTTCATATCATCTTTCATTTGTTCGAAAGTTCCCCAGCAACCACCCGATAATTGGTGAATTAACATACTAGCATGTTCGCGCATATGTCTTTTTTGACAAACAATACTTAAAAATGTAGCAGCACTTGCTGCACACCCTTCAATAATTGAAATAATAGGAATTTCAGATTTAATAATTGTATCTACAGCAGCTAAGGAATCAAAAACATATCCTCCAAAACTGTTAATATGTAAATAAATATAAACATCATTCTTAGCATTTGTATCATATGTAATATTATACTCTGATAATTCACATTTAATTTTTCTATTTAAATTTTTAATATGCTTAACTAATTCTAGAATACTATTTGTATTGACATCATCATAAAAATAAATATGATTTTCTTCGCAATATACTCTTCCACTTGAAGAACCAGGACTGCTTCCACCACCAATTATAGTTTTGAATAGTTCTCCAACATTTTTATCACCATCTTCACTTTCTTCACATTTTTCTTTTTTTTTATTGATACTTTTTTTACAAATCGCTCGGTGTCTATACATTTTAATTATTAATAAAATAATATATTTATACCTATTTTATTAATATTATAATTAATTTATCCAGAACACATTAGACATTCCCCAGAATCATTATCCGATTTCATTTTTTTAGTTTTATTTTCAGGTTCAATTGTAAACTGTTGAGGTTGATGTTTTGGTTTTCTTCTAAGATAATAAATACCTGTTTTTAATCCTGCCTTCCAACTATAAAAATGCATATTTGTTAAAATTTTAGGATCAGGATCTTCAATCCATAGATTCATGCTTTGTGATTGACAAATAAATGCTCCTCTATCTTTTGCCATATCAATAATATGTTTCATTGGAATCTCCCATACAATCTTATATTTTTCTTTTATGAATTTTGGAATTCCTTCAATATATTGAATACTTCCTTTATTTAAAATAATATTATTTTTAATTTCTTCATTCCACATATTAATACTAATTAAATCATTTATTAGATATTTATTTACTAAAATAAATTCACCCGCTAATGTTCTTCTACTATAAATATTACTTGTTAATGGTTCAAAACATTCATTATTTCCTAAAATTTGGCTTGTGCTAGCAGTTGGCATAGGAGCAACTAATAAACTATTGCGGATACCATATTTTTTAATATTTTCACGCAGTTTATTCCAATCATATCGATCAGATGGTTCAATTCCCCACATATCAAATTGAAGAATTCCTTTTGAAATAGGAGAACCCTCAAAAGAACTATAACTACCAAGATATTTTTCTCTATTAATTTCATTTGGAATAGGTCTAATACGATTTAGGGATTCTTCAATCATATATGAAAAGTCATCATTTAAATGAGGATTAATCATATATGATGTACATACTGAATTATTTGGAAAGAAATAATTCCAATCATTATTATTTAGTCCTTCTTTCATCTTAGTTAATTTTCTTTCTCTAATTTCAGCTAATTCACAACTAGATTCAAGAGCGCCATGATAAATAGTTTCAAATATCTTTTTATTTATTTCTTTAGCTGCTTCACTTTCAAATGGTATATCCATTAAAATAAAAGCATCTGCTAATCCTTGAACACCAATGCCAATTGGTCTATGAAGAAGATTACTTCTTTTTGTTTTTTCAGTTGGATAAAAATTAATATCTATAATATTATTTAAATTTTTTGTTAAAACTTTTGATAAATAATGTAATTTATCATAATCAAATGAATTTCTTAAAATATTTAATATAGTATCAAAACCACCAACATATTTTTCTTCATCAAATAATTGTGGGAGTGTTTTAACTCCATTTTCATCTTCAACTAATTTATCTCGATTAGTTTCATCAACTAAAATTTCTTTATATATAATTTGTTTTTTCTTTAAAAGAGCCTTCAATAGAACACACCAATTACAATTATCTTTAGTATATACAATAACATCTTTGAATGGATTAATATTATTTTCAACAACACATTTTGTTAAAGAGATAGATGCTAGATTACATACAGCAGTTTCTTTTTCATCACTATACTCTAGAATTTCTGTACAATTCGATGTTATAACGCCATTAAATATTCCAGCGTGTCTTTTTGGTTCATTAAAACAAAATGTTTTATCTGTTCTACCATTATCAATAATATCTACTACTTTAACAAATTGAATAGCTTTTCTTTGATAATCTCTTTTTTCTATCTTTAATCTTTTACAAGATAAACCTAATTCTAATAATTTCATTAATTCATTTGAAGAAACTAATAATCTCCAGAGTGTCTTACTTTTATATAATTGATAGTCTCCTTTACCATTCGGTAAATTAGATAATCTTTCATTCATATTTTTAGTAACTTTTGATGATACACCACATGTTTGTAACAATAATTTAATATTTAATAAAAATTCTTTATGAATACTAGATATTTGTAGACTTTGATTATCTTTATTTAAACAAATAGAACCATCCGCATCACAATAACCAGAAAACCAATCTAATTTACTTTTTAAACTATAATTAATTGGAACAAAATATTTTTCTTCTAAATTAACATTTAATGTAACATTTAATTTATTATTAACTTCTTTTCCAATACTTGTATAATCTAAATATTCCAATAATCGTATTTTTTCATAATATAGAGCAACAACTGGTTTTTTGTTATAACACATACCTTGACAATATTCACTAATACTATTATCTTTTTGATAATTAACATGTCTCTTACAATATGATTTATTTGGTAAAGATTTGTAATTACATTTTGTTTCTTTCATTAAAGAATTATTGTATGTTCCATCTCCGCTAAAAAATCCATTTGTATATGCTCTTTCAAGATGATTATCATTATCAATAATAGGATATTTACACTTTATTAGTTTCATATCTTTCTGTAAATTTTGACCTTCTACAACTTCAACATATTTACTGTTAATAATATCTTCTTTTTCATTTATTTTACAATAATCTTTTTGAATATAAAATTTATGATATTTTGTACATGTTAATTCAGAACCATCAGAAAAATTTATTGTTATCAATTCACTATTATTATTTGTTTCTTTGACTTCAACCTCACTAAACTCTTTACCATTCCAAACATTTACTAGATTATTTTTTAATAATTGAATTTCTATAAAACCTTTATCTGTTAAAATTTTTGTTTCGGGAGCAACACATAAATTTGAGGATTTAATTGTTCCAAGATTTTTTTGATTTGATTTCATATTTGCAGCATCTTTATAAAGTAAATATGGTGTGCCGGTTTCCATTTGAGCATCTAAAATTTTTATCCATAAATCACGTGCTGGTATTTGTTTTGTATATCTTTTCTCATTTTCATATTTTAAATATAATTCTTTATATTTTTCACCATAAACATCACAAAGTCCAGGGCACTTATCTGGGCAAAATAACGACCAAGTAGATGATGTCTTTACACGTTCCATAAATAGATCAGAAATCCACATTGCATAAAATAAATCACGAGCTCTTAATTCTTCATCTCCATTATTCTTTTTTAAATCTAAGAAATCTTCAATATCTGGATGATGTGGCTCAAGATAAATAGCAAAACTACCATTTCGTTTTCCTCCTTGATCAATATATCGAGCTGTTTTATTGAAAACGCCTAACATAGGAATAAGACCATTTGATACTCCATTAGTTCCACGAATATGACTTCCAGATGAACGAATATTATGAATATGTAATCCAATACCACCTGACCATTTAGAAATTAATGCGCATTCTTTTAGAGTATTAAAAATACCATCCACGCTATCACTTTCCATGCCAATTAAATAACATGAACTTAATTGAGGTCTTGGTGTTGCTGCATTAAATAAAGTTGGAGTTGCATGAGTAAAATATTTTTGTGACATTAGATCATAAGTTTCTTTTACTGCTTCTAGAGAAAAATTTTTAAAATGAATTCCTAATGAAACTCTTAACCACATATGCTGTGGTCTTTCTAGAATAATCTTATTTTTCTTCATAAGATATGCGCGTTCAAGTGTTTTAAAACCAAAATAATCAATTAAATAGTCTCTTTCGTAATCAAGTATGCTTTCAAAATACTCTATATTATTATTAACAATATTTATAATGTCAAAGTTAATTAATGGAACATGATTATCATTTACATCTTTAAAATTATATAAATCATTCATTACTTGAACAAAAGATGGAGATGTTTTCTTATGTAAATTTGAAATTACAAGGTGACTAGCTAATGTTCCATAATCTGGATGTTGAGTGCTTAGAGACGCGCATTGTTCAGCGGTTAATTCATCTAATTTACTTGTTTCAATTCCATTATATAATTGATCAATAACTTTCATAGCAAGAGACGTATAATTAATCGATAATTTAGCTTCGCTTCCAATATTTTTTATTCTTTTCAAAATTTTATCAAATGAAACAATTTCACTGTTGCCATTACGTTTAATTACATGCATTTCTTCCTCCTGCATATTTTTAATTTATATATTGAATAAATTTTAAACCTATTTAATATATTATTTAGAGTAAAAAACTAAAATTTATAAAAAAAAATATTATTATAATTTAATAACAATGAAAAATATAAGAAATATTTTCACTATATTAATAGTTATATTTTTGTCATATATAGCTTTAAATAGTATTTTACCTATTATAACTTCAAATAATAAAGAAGGATTATCTGTTGTAAGAGACCCTTTAACACCGGGTATTTTTCCGGAAAGTGTTTCAAAACCTATATTAAATGGTTTCTATCCATTACAAGATGTCCCTCCAGGCGAAGGTGTATCCGCGAACACGTCAGCTGATAACTTTTTATTATATCCTTTATTTCCAGCGGCACATTGTGGAACCAATAATAAAAGATTTTGGACTATCCCAGATAATGGAATGTGTAGTAGAGCTGAAATGTGTGAAACATTATATAATAAAAAAACAATTAGAAAACCAGTTCTTAAACCTCCTACTTTAGACGGTGGAGTTAGAGTTAATTATTTTAATTCAGAAGTATCATTACCCATATAAAGAGATGAATCTATTAATAATTTATTTTTATTATTAAATTCATTTGATAAATTATCTATACAATCTATATCCATTTTTTCTATAGTATCAATATTTGTTTTACTTGTATCCATGGGAGTTAGTTTTGGTGAACAACGCTTTTTTGGACCTCTATGTTCAAAACCATTTTCTTTCTCATACTCTATTGTTTTCCAGAAACTTTCTATAGTTGGTATTACTTTTTTAAACCATTCTTTATTTCTTAAAACTAATACACAACTAACAATATCTAATTTCCAATAAATATTTTGTATCCAATCTTTATCTTTATGTTTATCTAATATTTTAGTTTCCCAAATTCCATATTCTTCATGTGTAGATTCTAAAGGGCAATATTCATATAATGGAGAATTATTATTATTGAAAAGCATTATAATACCTTTTATTTTATTATCTTGTGTTCTGTTAAACGTTCCATCATTTTGAAAATCAGTATAACAATGATATTCGGTAAATTTTGTTTCTAAAAAATCACACTCATTTAAATCACATGTCTCCATTTGTAATTGCATTTGTATCCAATATTCAAATTTTGGTATTCCATTTATCTCTCTATTTACAATATTTTTAATTTCTAACATTCTACCATATATTCTACTATTTTCATTTATTACTATACCATCAGGCGATGCTCCAATAAAATAATATTTAGGATGTTTTATACAACCAAAATCACCTACTTTTACATTATTAATTCTCTCATAATATTCTGTTGATATAGGTTCATATTTTTGCCCCCAATGTAATGGAGAATTTAATCCATTAAAAGTAGTTTTAAATTTTTCAACATTTATTGTTGAACATTTTTCATATATTAATTGATTTTGTGTAGCTTGAGTTGAAAAGATTTTCCATATTGAACTAGCAGTTAATAAATTATGTCTAAATAAATACCAATCAGTAGTTCTTTGATCTGGTTGAGGAATATTTTTAATATATTCTAATTTATTTTTGATTTTTTCCTTATTAACTTCCTTTCTAATAAAAGTATTTTTATATGAACGCATCGGAATATATTTTTTGTAAATCTTATTAATATTAATTTGAATTAATATTTGTAATTCAAGTTCTAGACTTTCAAGATTATATTTGTATATACTTGATAATTGTTCTATAAACAAATTTAATACATGATTTTTTATTTCACTATCAAACTCATAATTCATTATATACTCTATATTTTCATATATAATATTTTTTAAAGTATCATATATTGATTCATTTAAATAAGATAATTCTTCTTTCGTAAAGAAATTAGAACTATCTAAAATAGTATTAATATTATCTATATAATCATCGATAGATTTTGATGACATAATTAATAATTAATATCTTTTTATTATTATATCAATTTTATAATAATAAAATTTAATTTTTATCTTCTCTAGGTGATAATTTTCTTGTATTTTTTGGACTTTTTTTTCTCTTTGGAGGCCCAAGACATTTTGCTGTAGATACATGTTTATCATGTCTTTTTAAAGTAAACTTTCTTGTGCTATTATTAAAATGTAATTGTGGTATATTATTTATAACACCGGTTTCTTTTTCATATTCTATATCTTTATTTCTAGATAATGATTTTTTATCTATACATCCAATCAAATAATCTTTTAAACTTTTAATTTCATCATCATCTAAATTATGTTTGTCTTTTAATGTTTTTATATATTCATTTATTTTATCTAATTTTATACATTTATCTAACTTATTCCATGGTTCTTTTGTATTTAAAAATTTTTCTTTTTCTAGAAAAATATCTAAATTATTCATATCTTCACTAACAGAGGATACTAGCTGATTATTTTTTCCCGTTAATAGCATAGTTTTATATTTAATATTTTTTAATTCATGACATTCTTCAGACATCTTATATATTATGTGTATAAATATATTTAATTTCTTTTATTATATTAACTTATATGGATAAAAAAATTATAACATTTGAAAAAGAAATAAAAGAACGTAAAAAAAGTGAAAATTATGATAATTCTATTTTTCAACAAAATAAACAAATAGAATTTATAAATAAATTATTTCAAAATATAGATTTTGATGAAAAAAAAATTTGTATATCAGAAATAAAAGCAAAGTTAAATAGTTATAAAAATCAAGATATTCAAAAAAAAAGAAGCATTGATAACATTATTAATTTTGATGAAATAATAGAAAAGCTTGTTTCATCTCAACTTAAATGTTTTTATTGTAGAGAGAATATGAAAATAGTATTTGAAAATATTAGAGAACCTACACAATGGACATTAGATCGTTTAAATAATTATTATGCACATAATAATGATAATGTTGTAATATGCTGCTTAAAATGTAATCTTCAACGAAGAAGACAAAATCATAAAGGTTTTAAATTTAGTAAACAACTAGTAATTACAAAAGAAAAATGAATATAATATTATATTAATATATAATGAGTAATTTTTCACCTTCTAAATTTTTGGATGAATTATATAATAATTATTATTTGAAAAATAAAGATGAATGGACCACTCAATATCATACACATAATTATGTAATTAAAAATCTAAGTTTTATGAATAATCCAGACAATGTAAAAAAACATTATGAATTAATGCGATATATTATATATCAGTTATGTAGTCATAAAAATGATGATTCTTATCTTAATTTTTTAAAACAAATGTTTTTTACATTATTTGAAGAAAATGCTATATCATTAGAACATATAGTAAGTAATAAAGAAAATCTTCATACATTGTTATCAATACCAGAATTAAATGATATTTTTGACCATGGAGATGGAACTATTCGTATTTCAAATACTAAAGTTCAACAATTTGTAGAATTGTTGGAAGAAGATAAAACTATATGTGATAAAATAAAACAACATATAGATTCTAAAAATAGTATACCTTATAGTAGAAAAATGAATAAAACAAATAAAGCTGTAAAAAAATTTCATCCATATTCAAAAAAAGGCGGTAAAAATAAAAATATAAAAAAGAAAACTAAAAAAGGTAAAAATAAAAATAATAAGAAACATAAAAAATCTAAAAAAAAGTAAAATGTATAAAATATAAATTATATTTTATATATTATAGTATGTTAATTATTAGTGAAAAAGAAAAAAAATGGAGTAATGGAGAGAAATATGAAAAATCTTATAAAAATCAAAAACCTATATTTAATTCAAATAATCAAATTATCGATAATGTTGTTGAAAATAAAATTAATTCATCAAAAAGAAATGAAATTAATAATGAAAAAATACAAAATAGAGAATTAATATCACATACCTATCAAAATCCTTTTTTAAATAAAAATTATATTGATGTTTTAGATGATCAAACAAATTTTTTGATTCCTAAAAATTCTAATAATTTAGAAGATTAATTTTTATAATAAACGAAAAAAATAAGTATTTAAAAAGTTAATACATATTTTATTAATATGAGCTATACAACTCAAAATGAACTATTATTAAAAAAATTATTAGAATTTTATAATACTAATGGTTATTTAGATAGAATGCTCTCTATTATCAATGGTAATTCTAGAATCTCTCTTCGAATCGTAGATTGGTTTGCTACAAACTATGCAAAAAAATATTATACTGTATATGATATAAATAATATTAGATTTAAAGTATACATTGACTATAAATTAAAATTAAAAGCTTATTCTAAGCGAAGATTTGATCCATTTTGTAGATGGGATAGAATTATTATACCATATAATAATACTTCTTCAATACAAACAACGATTGGTCAATTAAATTTTTTTAAGTGGGCATTAGAAAATGGTGTTATAGATTATATAGATAATAATTATTCATCTATTGAAAAAGATATGAACTCTAGAAATAGCACTTCTAGAAAAAATGATAGTAATATTAAAGAAACAATTAATGTTAATACAAATAAAACTAGAAAAAAGAGAGAAGAACTATCTATATCAGCAGCTAAAAGTATTAAAAAAGAATTTGTTGAAATTGTAGTAGATTTTAAGTAATAGATATATAAATATATATATTTATTATATATATGAATATTAAAGAAGATATAAAAAAATTGACACAAAAAAACATGATTTCTTCTAAAGCTTGGGTATTAATGACTAAAGAATTACAATATTATTTAGAAAATGAAGATCTTAATTTATTTAGAATAAATCGAATACGCCCACATGTTTTTATATGGCCTGAAGATAGTATACAAAACAAACATCAATTAAATTTTTTTTCTAAAAATAAAAATAGTATTTTTTATAAAACTATAATATCATCTAATGATTATGGGCCATTATGTATAAATTTATATAATAATGTTCAATTAGACAGAGTAGCTCAAGTTTGGTCTATATATTTATTATCAGAACATTTAAAACTAGATTTAAATAATGATAATGAAATTATTTTTGAATTTGGTGGAGGAACAGGGCAAATGGTAGATGTATTAAAAACACTAGGTTTCAAAGGTAAACATATAGTATATGATTTACCTTTAATGACAATACTTCAAAGATATTTTGTAAATGAAAGAAATATAGATACAAAATATTTATTAGATAATGAAGATATTAAATTAATTGATGGAGCAAATTATTTACCATGTAATCAAAATGATACAGAAAAGAAAATAGTAAATTTTGATAATATTAACTTTATAGCTACTTATTCTTTAACAGAAACAGATTTAGAAACACATAATAAATTTGCAGAATATATAACAAAATTTAAACGTATATTAATTATTTATTGTCCAGAACCAGTTGCTGGTTTTGATAATATAGATAATGAAAAATATATTCAACAATTATTTAAAAAAATAGAAAATACTCACCAATGTTATTTTAACAGTAATTTTTCTGATAGTAAAATTTTTTCTGCTTTTAAAAAATAGTTTATATTATCTAAAATATAAATAATATAAAACTTTTAAGAATTTTAATTGTAATAATGGGTAATTATAATTCAATAAATAAAATTTCTTTTTATGATATGCAAACTATTATTACAAATAATAGTAATAATTATATTATTATAAATACATTACAAGAAAATGAACAACAATGTTTAATAACTAATACATTAACTGCTAATATGGAATTACAATTATTTAATAATAATATACATAATTTCCTAGATAAAAATATTATTATATATGGAAAAAACTGTAATTGTAATAAAATTTATGATAAATATCAACAAATAAAAAAAATGGGTTTTGTGAATGTATATTTATATCCAGGTGGTTTATTTGAATGGTTACTATTACAAGATATTTATGGAGATGATGAATTTCCAACTACAATAAAAGAGTTAGATATTTTAAAATATAAAGCTGATAATATTATCAATAATTTTTTATTATTACATTAATATATAATGAATACTTCAAAAAAAAATATAATATTTAATTATTTAAATGATTTATCAGTTTCCCATGGTATAAATTTACAAGTATTATCATATTTAACAGCATTGGGTGGTTATATTAAATTTCCAAAAAATCATATAATTGTATTATTGATTATTTTATTTTTAGCTACATCATGGCCTGATATTATTACTTTTTATAGGGATGAATTATTCACAAAAGACAATAAAATGTTAGGTAAATTTGAGGCTTTTAAAGTTTTAATTACCGAATTAATTGTAATTATAATGTTAATATCTCCACTTATATTTATTTACAGTAAAAAAATAGCTATAGTTGTTTCGTATATTATTGCTATAATATTACTTTATATTAATAATCATATAAATATGAAATATAGTATGGAAGAAAATATACAAACAATTATTTTATACTTATTTATTTCTTATATTATTTATTTAATTAGTGAGTTGTTGATTAAAATTATCAAGTGATAAGTTTGCTAATTTATCCGCTTCACTATTTAATTTTCTATCAATATGATATAATTCATAATTATCAAATAATTTTAATAATTTTGAACATTTATCATATAATTCTTGTAAATTTGGAGAATTTACTTTATATTCACCTTTTAATTGCTTAATTACTAATTGTGAATCACCTTTAATTGTTAAATTATTTATTTTATTTTCAAAACACCATTTTAATCCTTCATATACACCCATATATTCAGCATAATTATTTGTATAATTATCACCAATATACTTACTACACTTATAAATCTCATAATTATCTTTATAAACTAAAAACCCTAATCCAGATCGTCCAGGATTTCCCCTAGATGCTCCATCAAAATATAATGTATATTCTTCTTTATCTAGATTATTATTTTGAATTTTTAAAGTAACAATACCTAGTTTCTTTAAATAATTTCCATAATGTTCAATATCTTCATTACCATTAATTATAATAATTGGCTTATCTTGTTCTAACCAATTTTCATGATAATTATGACATTTTTCTAAATATTCAATTGGAATATTTTCTCCTTTTCTAGAACGTTTAATAACGCGTTCATATGAAATATTTGGATCTGTTTTTAAATAAACTATTTCAATCTTTGGTAAATCTTTTAAAAATTCATCAAACCACATATTATAAATTTTAAATTCAATTTCACCAATTTTACCTTCATCAAAGAGCATTTGAGCGAAAACATTTTTATCAGTATGAACACATCTTTCTGTAATAATAATATCATAATCATTTTTCAGTGCTTCTTTAAGTAAATGAATTCTTGAAATATATGCCATCATTTGAAAAGGAAATGCATATTTTTCTTGATTAGCATAATAACATTCAATAATATTTTTACCTTCTGTGTTTTGAACATTATTCCAAATATCTACCGGTTCTTGAAGAAAATGAATTTTTGAATTCTTACTATTTGTTTTACAATATGTTTCCAATTCCTTAACAAATGTAGATTTACCTGAACCAATATTACCTTCGATGGAAATAATACGCGTCATTAATAATTATATTTTATTATTTTTATAATTATTAATTATCAATTTTTAATTTTATAAATAGTAATTAATTAATATTTTTTTCATTATCATCATCGTTATTAGTAAATTTAAATACTAGTCTTTGATTTTTTATAGGCATATTTTCTTTATCTTTTAATTTTTGTTTAATCACTTCTATATTATCTTCATTATTAATTGTTTCTTCAATAGAACCATTTTGTCTTTTTATTATATTAACACGATCCATATGTAACTTTATATTATATTTAAACATTATTTAAAATAAAAAAATTTTTATTTATATCATATTTTTATAATTTTTTAGAAAATATTGAACCTTTATTTCTTGTAAAACTAAATCCATAATATTAATTTTGCTACTCTTTTGTAAATTTTTTTCTTTTTTATAAGGACGTAAATTTTTCCAATTAAAACATTCATTTACTTCTTTTAAATTTGACAAATCAAAACTTGAACAAGGTTTAACATGATCAATATGCCAATATTTTCCATAATTTTCAAATGTCATATTATCATATAATTGAAATTCTATCCATTTTTTAAAATAGTTTGAACTACATTCTATATATTTCCATGTTCTATTTGTTTTTTTATTACATTGCGATTTAAATGCGATATATATTCTATTTCGTAATCTTTGTTCTAATTTAAATTCAATATCTGTTTTCATTCTTTCAACTTTATATTTATTAGTTTGCTTAATAGTTTTTTCACGATTATTTTGATAATATATTTTTCTTTTATCAGAATTACATTCTTTACACATAGAACGAATAGTGCCTTTACATTTTGCAATATAAAAATTATCTAATGTCTTTTCTTTATTACAAATAGAACATAATTTATTTTTTATTGGGTCAATTATAACATTAGCTATTTGTAATTTTTTTTTATAATATCTTTCTCTTTCTTTTTTATTATTTTCTACAATAGATTCTGGATTTTTTTTACGTCTTTCTCTTTCATATTCATTTTTACAATTTTTACACCATCTTTTTCCTTTGACTAACTCTTTTTCTATATTACATTTAGTACACTTCATTATAAGTAGAATTATAAATTACTTTTTATGTTATATTTATATGTATATTTATGTTCGTGAGGTATTTATAATTCAAAAATATATTATTGAATATATATAAATAAATTTTAAATCATTTATATATTATGAATTTTTTATCAAAATTACCAGAAGAAATTATTTATTATATAATTGATAATACAAATATTACATGTCACACTTGTAAACGAAAATATAATATATATTTCTATAAAAAACAAAATAAATATTATTATTGTTCTAATATTTGTTACAATTTTATATAATAATTTTATGTTATAAATTATTGTTGTTGATTAGTTTTCATTAATTCTGTTACATACATACCCATATTTCCTACAAAAAATTCATTACCAATATGAACTAAGTTAATTGTTAAATCAGCATATACTTTTCCTTCTAATTTATTCCAGTTTTCACAAAACAAATAATCTTCTGATAAATAATGATTATCTACAATTTCACAATCAAAGAAAGCATATAGATTATCTTTTTCTTTATCGGTTTGACAACATCCAATATCATCTACATATTTTTTGTTAGGATAAAACTCTTTTAACTGTTCAATAGCTTCTCGTTTAATCATCATAAAACCTGTTGGAATATGTCTTAATTCAACTAAACCATTTTCTATTCTATTCTCTCTAGATTTATAATTTAAATTGTAATTTAAAAGCTTTGAAACTTCTTCTGGAGAATTAACATTATTCACTTTGTTCCAATGATACTTTTTTTGTGGATAAATCCCTCCAATAATATCTTTATTGTGTAGCATTAATTTATATACATCCATTGGATTCCAAACTATATCGGCATCTATAAATAAAATATGTGTATAATCTTCTAAAGCCATAAACTTAGCTACTAATGTATTTCTTCCGCGGGGAATTAATGATTCATATCCTAAAAATTCTATTTTTACTTCAATACCTTTGCTTTGTAAAAGTTCTTTAGTAGCAATTAAAGCTGTTACATAATTTGTAAAACATTTTGCTCCATAACAAGGGGTTCCTATAAATAATTTCATTATACTAGTATTTTCTTTTATTTTTTTATATAATTTATTTGTTATATGTATTATATTAATTTATTTATAAAATTTATCTATAATAAATATCTATCATTTTGAAACCATGATATAATAAACCTATTATTGCTATACCTCCTAATATTCCATATACAAATTTTGGTATTTTACATTGATATATTGCTATGTATAACAAAAATGGCATAATTATTAAAGCGTGAAGTGCATATATATAAAAATGAGTAATATCCATATAATCTATTGAAATATATTATTATAAAAATCATATTAATTTATCAATAATTTCTCTCATTACAATACCTCTATCACTCCATTTACAATTATTTTTTATATAATTATATTGCTCATCGAGATGTTGAATATTATAATTTTTATGATAATTATTCACAATATTTACTGTATATTCTATAAATTTTTTTTTATAATTATCATTTACTTGGTCATATTGTATAGGATTTCTAACAGCATTATTTATATGATATTCTTCATCTAATACATTTTCAATTAATGGATTAAATATATTTGCAAATCCATTTGAAGTTTCTGCTAATGCTCCTAAATCAGATGTTACAACATTACATTTATGTGCCATACATTCTAATAATGAAGTGCAACATGTTTCGGGATATGTATTTGGATAAAACATAATCATCGCTGTTTTTAAATGTTCAAAAAGTATATTTTGTGGAACAGAACCATAAAATTCTATATTGCTATCATCTACTAATTGTTTAAAAAAATCCTTGTAATATATATTATGACCGTTTGTTAATAAAGTATCAAAATTTTCTTCTGTGTATGGTTTGAATTCTTCTTTATTAAATTTATCATTGAAATCTCTATTAAAACATGAAAAAACCTTTAATTTAATATCTGGTATATATTTTTTAATTTCCTGAAAAAGATAAAATGCTATTATTAAACCACGATAAGGAGCACTAATATATACAATCTCCTTTTTTTTCATATTTATATTAACTGGATTTGTAAAAACATTTAAATTATCTTGAATACCATTTTGTATAACATTACATTTGTTATGCGATAATTTATATTTTTGTATAAATCTATTTCTTTGCCATTTACTAACAAAAACATAATTATCAACTAAATTTAAATTATGAATAGTTTCAAAACTGTTTTTAACTAAATTAATATTTATATCATGATGCATCCACATTATAGTTTTTAAATTTTTATTATTTATTCTATAATTTGCTAATTCTTCATTAATTAATCCCTGTAATATTAATAAATTTGGATTTATTTTTTTTATTTCTTCCAAATCTATTTTTTTATATGATAAATTATTATTAACTATAATATTTTTTTCAGATTTTGTCATAACAGTTACATTATAAAATTCTGATAAATATTTTGCCATATAATAAATAGCAGACTGTGTTCCACCAATTGGTTTACTATCAATTGTATCATAACTCCAATCAGTCATATCTATAAATAAAATTTTTTTATTGACATTATCATTATTTATATTTACATCATAATGTATTGTATTTTTAATTATATATCTATAATAGTTCTCTATAATTTTCTTGTCAAAATTATCATTTATAAAATAATGATGAGGTATTATTTTTAATTTTTCACATTCTAATTTTTCTATATTTAATTCTTGTTTAATTTTATTTGCTATTTTAATATCATGATCTACTTGAGAATTTTTTGATACACTTACATCATTAAAAGTATTATATAAATAAATATATGGATCATTCACTGTATATATTTTTATATTATCCAACTCATTAAAATTATTTTTTTTATATAAATTATAAATTAATAAAAATGTATAATAATCATCATATAATTGCATATCTTCATCGAATAATTTTTCATAAATTTTAAAAATTTCTCTATTTAAACAAATTAATCTATAAGGAGTTGCTACTATATCATTATAACCAGATGACATATTTGCTACATTTTTTACTTCATCAAAATAATAATTTATATTAACATCATAACTATTATTTATATGAGTTAAATTATTTTTCTTCTTTAATTTTGTATTACCAGCCAAAAAAAATACATCAAAATTTGTTTTTTCTCTCAATAAATTAATTCTTTCTATTGCTAATGGATAATAAAAATCATCACCATCTAAAATTAATAAATAATCATATTTGATTTCTCTTTTAAAAATTTCCAATAAAGAATTATGTCCTTTTCCTGGTTTTCCATTGGATTCTGTTCTAATTATTTTTTTTAATTTATCATATTTATGATTTTTAAAATATTCCATAACTTCATTATAAAATATTTCATTTAATGTATTTACCACTATAAAAATATCATAATCTGTAAAATTTAATTGATTATTTACACTTTCAAAACAAAGTTTTAATAAATCTATCTTTGAAGAACATAATATTGTTAATAAGTATTTAACCATATAATATTTATTATTAAATTAATATTATATTATGAATTTATATAACTAAATTATAAAATAAATTTATATAAAAAAACAAATAGAAAACCTACAAAAATTGTTACAAAAATATATTTATCAAAATTTGCTATATTTTTTTTTACTATAGGGTCCAATGTATCATACTGACGTTGATATGGTTCAGGTTTCATTGGTAAAAATATAAATCTTCCAAATGGAAATAAAGTTGGATTCATTCTAAATGAGCAATTAGCAAAATAATCATACCATGCTAAAATAAAATATGGAAAGTAGAGAGAAAATCCCAATATTACTTTATTTTTTATTGGTAAGTATATTAACAATAAGGTTACAAGTATTGCGTAGAAAATGTTAAAAAATATATTATTATATTGACATAAATATGAATAATTATACCAATTTATCATGAAATAATTTATTAAAGTAGAGAGAAATAAGAAAAATGGTTTTCGAGGAAGTAACCAATATAATAAAGCAATATATATAGTATAAATAACACATTTAATATTTAAAAAATCATCAGGCCATTTTAATTTTTTTTCCATTATATATATAATGAGTAATTTAACTTTTTTTCAAAATATAGATCCCACTACATATTATTCTATTGATGTTGATTTTAATAATATTGAAAAATATTTTAATTATTTAGATAATAAAACTAGATGGGATAAGCATTCAGCTAAAAATAATATTAATAAATTATATACTTATAAAAAATTAGCATTAGAAAAAAATAATACTAAATATAATGATAAAATAGAACACTATATTGCCTTTCTCACATATGTTCTCTCTGACTTTAATTCTTTACAGAGAAATATTTTTTCAATGATAGGAACTATCTTTATTCCATTATCATTTATTGTAGGATTTTTTGGTATGAATTTTGAATCTATGGGAGTTCCAAGTCTAAAGAAAGGAATATTTACTATTAAACATGCCCAACATAAATTAGCTACTATATTTTTTATTATAATATTTTTTACTATTATGCTATATATTAACTTCTTAAAAGTATTTTAATCATATTAATAAAATTTTTAATATGATTTTTGTATTTATTTTAGTTAAATTATATTTCTAATTCGGGATATTTTTTGTATAAATTTATATTAAATTTTTCTAATAATTCTTTATTTAATTCTTCATTTTCTTTTAATTTCATTAAATAATTATATCTTTTATGATTATTTCTTTTTTCATAAAATAATGTTGGATTACCCCTATTTTTACCTATTCTATAATATTGCGGCAATTTAAAAATATCATTACTATCATCTATATCTTTTTTTTTATCATTATTTTCTAAATTATTTAATATTACCTTAATTTCCTCTAATTTTTGTATAGCCGTTTTTTTAATACTTTTAGTTCCTTTAATGTCTTTATCGCAATTTGGATGTTTTCTATCAATTATAAAATGTTCTCCATGATTATCCCGCGACTTTACATAATAAACATATTTTGGTATCATATCTTGCGTTATATTATCTGGTAAATCACATGCTAGTTTTGATCTTTCTCTTTTAGTTCCTTCTTTAATTCCTCCACTATTTTCTTCTTGTTCTTTGCGGTTTGCTATTCTTAAATTATCATAGCAATTATTTAAAGGGTCTTGGTCAATATGATCAACGCTAATATTTTTTGTTCCTTTACCATTACCATAACATCCAGTTATGATTTGATGAATAAATAATTTTTTATTACTACACAAAATATAACCATTACTATGTTTATAAAAAGTTAATTTTTTATTATTATTTTTTTCTTCAAATTCTCTAATTTTAATTAATGATTTACTATCTATTTTTACTAATGTATTTGTCTCACAATACATTAAATATATTTTATTTGAATCACTATTATCAATTTCCCAATATGGATTTTTCATAATATGCGCATCTTTACCCATTTTAGAATAATGACCTTCATTATAAATTGCGTTTGGATACTTTTCTATAACATTTTTATGATATTTATGAAAATATTCAATATTATTTCTTCTTAAATCATATTCATTATTATTTTTAAAGTTATAACAAATGCTATCTATTGAAAAATTGTATAAAAATTCTAAAAATGTTATTTTATTATTATGGCATGTAAAAGATGGATAAGTATCATTTTCATTATAAAAAATAAAATTTTTTTCATAATTTAAAATATTTAAAAAATCATCTGTATCAAAAATATATTCTTTCATACCATATATAATTTTTGCATATTTATCTACATTATTAATATCATATTTAGCTCTAATATAGTATCGTTCCATTTTTATAATTATTAATGTAATTTTATCTTTAAGTTCTTATTATTTAAAATGATTAAATGAAAAGAACATATAATTCTAATTACTATACGCAAGTCCACCCATACCACTCATGATACGGAGAACGTTGTAGTTGGTCGCGTAGACACGAACTTTCGCGGTCGATGTACCTTCAACTGTGGCGTTCGAGAGAACAAGTTGGAGGGTCGCGTTGTCAATGCGCGAGAAGTTGCATGTGCCAGAAGGTTGGTGTTCTTCAGGGCGGAGAGCAAACGAGTAAACGTTGATGCCAGTGTCAGGCGCGCGAGTGTGGAATTGGTAAGGTTGAACAAGGTCGAAGTAGGTACCTTCACGTTCTGAGAAGCGGTCTTGGCCGTTAAGTTGTAATTTAGCAGTTACAACAGGGTTTTCGCCCCAGCAGTGCATGTCAAGCGATGTTTCGGCTAAGACGAAGGTTCCCGCATCAGATACACCGGAGTTTTCAATGTAAGGAGAAACAACACCGGGGTTTCCTGTGGTATTTGAACCAAAACCGAAATTAGGGTCGATGTATGATGTAGGGGGAACACCAGATGTAGGATCGGCAGGAGCATTCCACCAGGAGTTAGATACAGTTTCGACATCAATCGCACCAGCATCTTGGAATAAACCATCTCCATCAATGAAAGCATGGGGTGTGGCCGCAACAGCATCGGGTCCACCGAAAGCATGGATCGCGTTGGGGAGCGCATCAATCGCATCAGTGTAGTTGAAAGGTTGCGCACCAAGAACATTGTAAAGAGTTTGACCACATTCTAATGAAGCACAGTAGTCAACGTTAGCATCGGGTTGAACAACCCAGATTAATTCTTTGCAAGGGTGGTTGAAATTGAGTTTAATTTTGTTGGACGAGGAACCAACCGATTCATCGCCAGTGAATTGAACTTGTTCAATAAGATATTCGTGGGGGTTTTGGGCCATGCGTCTGCGTTCATCGGTGTCAAGGAAAACATAGTCAACATAGAGCGAAGCCGCAACAAGCGATTGATTGTAAGCAGCACGAACTCTAGGCGATGTTGTTCCTAATTTTTCGCAATTAAGCGATGATACAGCCCATAAGCATTCATCAATGGGTCTGAGATCAAGGTTAATGCGAACTTCGTGGTATTGGAGCGCAATGAGTGGGAGCGCAAGACCAGGGTTACGGCAATACCAGAATTGGAATGGAACGTATAATGTGGTTTCGGGGAGCGCATTTCTTGGCGCACAAACTTGGCGAGGCGCATCAACCGAGCAAGGACCATCAACCGCCGCGAACGAAGGATCAGTGATGAAGGTTAATTGGGTTGTGTTACCAACCATTTTGTAGTAACCTCTTTGTTGTTCCGCGGTGAGAGTCAATTGTTGCCAGATGTGCATCCAGTCACCATATTGGCGATCAATGCGTTGGCCACCAATTTCAACTTCAACTTGCGATACTAATTGTTCGCCAGGGAAGTCTAACCAACGAGCGTATACACCATCATTCGCCTCTCCTTTGGGGTTTGTTTGTCCGTGATTACCCATCGCTTGGTTAATTTCAGGAAATGTTACTTGAAGGTATGTGCGGTAAGCAAGATCACCATTGCGCGAAATGGTGCATGTAACACGGCGACCGAAATCAGCTTGGCCGTTGAAGGTTTGTTCAATCGATTCCATCGCAAAGTTGGTGTAGCGACGGTAGGTTACTTTCCAGAAAGTAATTTGTGGATTTCCAGTAAGATAGACATCTTGGGCGCCATAGGCTACGAGTTGCATAAGTCCTCCTCCCATATTTTATATAATATTGCTAAAGAAAAAAATTTTGATTTTAACTATTTAATTTAAAAAAACATTATTACCAAAAATATTTTTTTCTAGAAATTTTTCTAGATAGTTTTCAAGGTAGATTTCTTTTTTCCCTTCGTGATTTTTTGTTAAAATATATTTATCTTTATTTTTCTTAATTGTCCATCCATCTTCTAAAGCGTTATTTATAAAATTCATTTTTTGAATAAAGTAATTATCAGCATGTAATTTATTAGGTGGTAAATAAATAGTATGCTCCATTTATTTTTATAAATAAATTACTTTTACAATATTTACAAATTAAAATTAAATTTTTCCTAATATTAAATTTAAATAAAAATTACTATTTTAATATAAAATGAATAGTAATTTTAAACAAAAAAATAGTAAAAAAATTATAAATGAAAAAAAAATTCAACCACAATTAGATGGTAAACATGAAAGTTTTATAAATGAATTTACAGAAAATGAAACTAGTTATTTACCTAAAATAATAGAAGAACGTAAAGAATTATATAATAAATTTATGGATATTTCATCAAATATAGAAGAAAAAATAAATATAAAAGAAAAGATTAATAAAATCGATTCTGAAATAAAAGAAATTAAAAAAAAGAAAAAGGATTATTTCTTAAATAATTCTGAATATATATTTGATTATTTTGAAAATAAAAAAAAAATATCGGAATGTAATAATAAAACTAAAGTATTAGATAATTTTTTCAATATTAAAAAACCAGAAATTAATGATTATGAAGAAAAAACAACAACTGATATACAAAAATATTTTTATAATGTTGACAATAAATTATTAGATGTAAATAATTTTGTTTATTCAACTGATATATGTAATTATTGTAATAAAGGAGAATTGATTCCTATTGATCATGAAGGAATTCTAGTTTGTAATAATTGTAGTAAATATATTAAATTTTTAGTTGATACAGACAAGCCTACATATAAAGAACCACCAAAAGAAGTATGTTTCTATGCATATAAAAGAATTAATCATTTTAGAGAGATATTAGCACAATTTCAAGCAAAAGAAACTACGTTAATACCTAATCAAGTATTAGAAGATGTTAAATTTCAAATTAAAAAGGAAAGAATTACTATAGAACAATTAACAAATAAAAAGGCTAAGGAAATTCTTAAAAAATTAGGTTATAATAAATATTATGAACATATTCCATTTATTAAAGATAAATTGGGTATTAAACCTCCTATCATGACACCTGGATTAGAAGAGCGTTTATGTAATTTATTTATTGATATACAAGGACCATATAGTAAATTTTGCCCTGAAGATAGAGTTAATTTTTTAAATTATTATTATACTGTTTATAAATTATGTGAATTACTTGAGCAACGACAATTTTTGCCTTATTTTCCGATGTTGAAAGACAGAGAGAAACGCATCGAACAAGATGAGATATGGAAAAAAATATGCGAAGAGTTAAATTGGACATTTATACCAACTATTTAATTATCTATTATGCTTTTACGTTTAAGAATTATTTTCAATTAGATTTTTCATCCATTCTTCACATGCTGATTTCTCTTTATCTAAAAAGCTATGAACTTTACCATCAATTCTAATTCTAACTTTAAAACTTTTTCTAGATGGAAAGATATATCCAGTTGATTCGATATCAAGTTCATTTTCAATTTCAATTCTTCTTCTCTCTAACCAACCTTCAGCAACTTCTTTTTTAGCACACTCAAATTGGTATTTTTTCCCATAAACAGTTATTTCTGTTTTCCATCCATCTTTTTTTTCAAATATAGTTCCAATAGAACGATTTTGATTTTTTGATTGTGTATTTTCCATAATAGTTACCCATTGTAAATTAGATAAATTATTATTTGATTTATTAACATCTTTATGATGAACCTGTGGTAAATTATCAGGATTTGGAATAAAAGTTTCAGCTAATAAAACATGTAAATGTTTCATATTTCCTTTTTCACTTTTACCCATTAAAGTTAAGGCTAAATAACCATCATTTTTTAAATAGGGTTCAATAAGAATTCCTTGAATATTATCTCTCACTTTTCCACTTTTACTAATAGAATATCTTTCCCAATTTGGAATAGGTGTAAAATCATCTCCTATATCCTCAGTAAAGATTTGTTTTAATAATTTATTAATGCTTCTACAACTACCTTTAGAATTACCTTTTATATATAGTCTAACTTGATTTTTATCAGGTTTTAATAATTTACTTGTTACTTTACTCCAAACATTACCTAGATTAGAAATTTGATAATCTGGAAACTCTTTTATATCTTTCCAAATTTCTTCTTCATTTGATTCAGTGAAATGTTCTCTTCTAAGTTTATCAACGCTTTTAGTATAAAAATTATTATCGCTATCATATAATTTTACATCTCCTTTAATAATTTTTAAAATTTTTTTTCTTTTGTTGCTCCAAATATTACCTTTATTAGATATTTGATAATTTGGAAATCCAACAATTGTTATCCATATTTCTTTTTCTTCTTCCATAATAGTTATAATTTAATTTATTTTTTATATTTATATCAATTTTTTATAAAACGTATAGGACAATATAATATATAAAGAACGTATAAAACAAGATATATTTGAATAATATATGTTTATGACATTTATACCAACAATTTAAATTCTTAATTATAAATTTAAAAAAATATAATATAAATCATTTATAATGAAACTTTTTTTAATTTTTTCGTCGCTTTTTTTTGCTTCTGGTTTTAATATTAACTTCCTTCAAGATTCTATTGTAGAAAAACCTATAAAAGAATGTCCAGAATATTTAGAAAGATATGTAGTTCCTTTAAAATATGAATATGGAGATCAAATAATTAAAACAGCTACTTCTAGTTTACCAAATGCTGACTTTACTGGACACTACATATTAAAGACAAATGAATATCTAATAAATAATTTATTAGATACTAATTTTATTGATATTGCTCATAAAAAGCAAATTATTTTATGGTTAATAGAACAAACTATGAAAGGAGATGCTATAGGTGGTAAAATTTTAGATTTATATTATGATATTGTTAATTGCTTATTATGATTTAAAAAAGTATAAATATTATAATTTATATGTTTATCAATTATAATACTTTCAAACCTCCTTTATATAAACCTTTAATTACTACTACATTGCGAACTACTAGTAATTTAGTATTAATGAATACTAATAATAATTCTAAACCTATATTACATCCTTTTCCTGGTCTAGAAATAGGTATTCCTTTGAATATTTTTCAATTTGTATTTACCAGATTATTTTATAATACAAATATCATGAATCTTAGAACAATATTATTTCAATTTACAACAGCATATTTTTCATATGGTTTTGATAGACTAGTAGATTCTTATGAAATTAATAATGTAACAAATATTAATTATAATAATACAAATTATGATAAATATAACTTATATAAATTTATTCAAAATAATGAACTTTTTATAATAAATACAATAATAATTGCCTTTTTTTATGATATAGATGTATTATTAAGTAATGAAAAAACATATCCTTTTATTGTATTATTATTATCTACATTTTTTTATAAAGATTTTAAATTAAATTATAGTCTATTAAAACCAATATATATTGGTATTCTTTGGACAGTATCATCTATAATAATTCCTTGTGTTTTATATGAAAATAATTATAATATAGTTCTTCATCCTGAAATATATTTACCTTGTTTTTTAACATTATTTGCTTCTAGTAATCTAATAGATATAAAAGATATAGAAGAAGATTATAATAATTCTATATTCACAATTCCTATAAAATTTGGAATAAAAAATGCTATAATAATTAGTTATATTTCAATAATAATATCTTCAATATTAATATTTACAAATGAAAATTATGATAATAATTTAATAATTAATGATATATATTTATTTCAAAACTTGGGATTATTTTTTCTTCCTTTATCATTTAATATAAGTAATTCTAGAAATATAACATATTAATATATAATAAATATATAATAAATATATAATAATTATAATAAATATATAATAATTATAATAAATTATTATATATGGAAAACAAATATCATCCTATAGTTACAAAAAATAATAGTAAAATAGATTACTTTTGTATTTTTGGAGAAAGATGTAGTGGAACAAACTTCTTAGAACAAGCATTATTGGAAAATTTTCATATTCAAATACATGAACATCAACTTAATAAACATTTTTTTGGTCAAAAAGAATTACCCAAAGAAGATAATATATTATATATAGGTATAGTAAGACATCCATATACATGGATTAATTCATTTTATAAATATCCATACTTTGTAAATAAAGGTATTCGAAATAATAAAGATAAATTTATAAATAATGAATTTTGGTGTCAAGATGGTAATAATGAAATAATACAAGATAGAAACATTTTTACAAAAAAAAGATATAAAAATATTTTTGAATTACGAAAAGTAAAATTAGAATTTTTACATGATAAATTACCTTTAATAGCTAAAAATTACATATTAATTAAATATGAAGATTTGAGAGATGATTATGAAAATACATTAAATTTTATTAAAAATGAATTTAATCTATTAACAAAAAATACATATCCAAAAAAAATAACTACTTATTTTGGTCGAGGTAAATTAGTAAGAGATAAATTTAAAATAGATACTGATTATATTTACAGAAAAGAAGAAATTTTATTACATCCAAACTTTGATAAAACATATGAACAAAAATTTCACTATTACTTACTATAATTTATTTTAAAAATACAATTATTTTTACAATAATTTTTACAATTTATTATTTGAATTTTTTTGTAAAAGTTATCATATGATGACATTGGTTGATTTATTTTATAACATTTATTTTTATTATATTCTCTCTCGCAACAATTTTTATTATTATAAAAATTTTTCAATTTATATAATTCGCTATAATTTTTATAATACATACTTATAACATATAATCTTATTTAATTATAACAAAAATTTATAATTAAATATAGAGAGATAAATATACTAATTTAAATATTTATAATTAATATCTTCTACAATATTCTCATCATCAATATTTTCATTTAATACAAAATCATAAATCATACTTGCTAACCATGATCTATATTCTGATAATTTTTCTTCATCTCTTGTTTCATAACCTTTACTTATTGTTCCATGCATTAAATCGCTCCATAAATTATCTAAAATATCTGAATGTCCAAAATCACTGGCTTCTATTTTTACAATATTACTATCTTTATTTGCTATTTCTTCTTCTTTTAAAGCAAAACCAGGAATAAAAGGAACTGTAAATGGGTATATTTTCCATTCATATGACTTTTTCGCATTTAAAAATAAAATATTATCCATATATTTTAATTTTTCTGCTTTTTCTTCTTTTTTATTCATAAAAGATAATGGATTAAAATATCCTCCAAATGTTTTTAGTAATTCTCTATTATCTACTGGATCCATAAATATTGCCTTTTTAATTCCTCTATTTTTATTACAATTTTTAATTGCGTTAATACAGCCAGATGAATGTGTAACAGGAACAACTTCCTTATATTCATCACATAATTGATATACTAAATCTTCTGATAATTCTTGATTATTTGGAGATACATGAACGGAAAAATTTTTACCAGCCAATTTATTTATAAAATCGGTATAAATTTCACCTGGAATTAAACTATTTGCTCCAGTATAAAATAATATACACGATGTTTGATTTTTTTCAATATTATATGGTTCAAAAACTTTTACTACATTATTATCTATATATTTTTTATAATTTCGAATAGGTGTATTTACCACAAAACCTTCTACTAATGTTAACAACATTAATACAAAACAATTTCTCATAATTATAAATTACTTATTTAAAATATATTTAAATAGTTGAAAACAAATAATTTATAAAATTACAAATGTTTTTTCATAATAATTTATTGAAAATATTTTACTCAGCAATGTTAACTGGAATACCCAGTGTAACATATAATCCTATAAATAATAATATTTTTCATGCTCCTGTTGTTATTAAACCATTTAGCACATATATTAATTATCGTCTTAATTTTGAACAATATACTTATATTAAAAATATTTTAGATAGTAGAAGTAATAATCTACTTCCTATATTTAGTAATACACTACAAGATGAAAATAAAGATTATTATTTAAGTGTAAATATTTACAATTGCTCTAGTCCAATTTTTAATACTATCACACAAGATGAAGTCACTAGATGTGAGATAAATACATATGTTACTGATTCAAATAAAAACATAGGAACTGTTATTATGGATTATTGTTCCAATTATCTCTCTATGGATCCAGTTAATATTTTTAAATTACCAGATAATATTTCTTTCATTTATGATAAATATCAACATTATATACATGGTTTTGCCGATTCAGCTAATATAAAATTAAATATGAATTTTGATGTAGAATCAACACATAACTTTAATAAATTAAGTAATGATATTGTTTTATTCACAGATAAAATTTTCTATATGAATGGAATATATGATAAATTATATTACGATAGTTCTCTCATCAATAATAAAATAATTGTTCCATTATTTAACAATATTTCTTTTAAATTTTTTGATTTAGAATTTGAAAATCCTTCAAGTATTTTCTACTTTAAAAATGAAATTAATTTCGTAGGAGGAATTTGGTATAATTTATTTGAAGATATTTAATTGTATTTTATTTATTTTAATAATAATTTAAATAATATTTATTATTAAAATACATTATGGATTTAATAAAGCAATGGGAATTAATTCAAAAAAAAGTGTCAATTACAACTCATCAACCTGGATCTATTTATAATGTTTTTCAAATTAATGATAAAGATGGAAAAGATCATCTAGGTAATCCAATTACATATATTAAACCTGAACCTGAACAAAAGAAAAAATCAGTACATTAATTATTTAATTTAAATATTATATTTATATTATCTATTAAATATAATTATAATGAATGGTTTATTTATTTTTCATAGAGATTTTCGCATTGTAGATAATATTTCTCTCCTTGAACTTAATAAACATTGTAATAATATCTATACATGCTTTATTTTTACACCTGACCAAGTTACAAATAAAAATAAATATAAAAGTGATAATGCTATACAATTTATGATTGAATCTTTAGAAAACTTAAAAAATGAAATTGAATCTAAGGGAGGCAAATTAATTACTCTTTATGGTAATAGTAAAAGTGAGGTTAAAAAACTAATTGACAAATTTGATATTAATTATTTAGCTACAAATAAAGATTATTCGCCTTTTGCCAAAGAACGTGAAAAAGATTACATAAAAATATCTAGTGAAAAAAATGTTGAATATATTTCTCTCAATGATTATTATTTATATGATCCTGGAAGTGTAATAGTTCAATCTACTGGAAAAGCTTATACCAAATATACCCCTTTTTATAATAAAGTAGTTAAAATTGGATATAATAAACCATTACGATATAATAAAATAAATTTTACAAAATCAAATTATAGTGGAGATTATTCTCTCAACAAAGCTAAAACTGAACTTATAGAAACAAATGAAGAATTATTAGTTGAAGGTGGTAGATATTATGCTTTAAAAATGTTATCTAATATAGATAAATATAAAAACTATTCAAAGGATAGAGATAGTTTAACATATAAAACAACCGAACTATCAGCGTATATTAAATTTGGATGTGTTTCAGTGAGAGAAGTAGCTGAAAAATTTAAAAAAAATAATGCTCTATTTAGACAATTAATATGGAGAGAATTTTATGCTCAAATTCTTAATGACTATCCATATGTATTAAAAGGTCCTTTAAAAGAACAATATAAATCTATTTCTTGGTCTAAATCTGTTAAAAATTTTGATGCTTGGAAAAAGGGTAAAACTGGTTTTCCTATAGTTGATGCTGCTATGACACAAATGAATACTACTGGCTATATGCATAATCGTGGCAGATTAATAGTAGCTAGCTTTTTAATTAAAACATTATTAATTGATTGGCGCGAAGGAGAGAAATATTTTGCTACTAAATTAACAGATTATGACCCGGCATCTAATAATGGCAATTGGCAATGGGTTGCTTCTACGGGAGCAGATAGTCAACCATATTTTAGAATTTTCAATCCATGGTCTCAATCAGAGGAACATGATCCTGATTGTGAATATATTAAAAAATGGATTCCAGAATTAGAAAATGTTCCAAATGATAAGATACATAAATGGTTTGAATATTATGAAGAATTTTTAAAAGATAAGAAAATTAAATATTATAAACCTATTGTTGATTATAAAATGCAGAGAGAAAAAGCAATTGAAATGTATAAAAAAGGATTGCAATAAATATATTATAGTTAATTAATTTTCTAGAATTTCTAAATTAATTTCTACATTTGGATTTGAAGAAATATAATTTTGATGAAATACAGACCGAAAATGTCGTGCTTTATCTTCTTTTCTAAATATAACACCACAATTACATTTTACCTTTAATTTTTTCTTTTCACTAATACTTTCCTTATTTTCTTCTCTATATTTTTTAACCTTTTCTAAATGTTCTTCCTTATTTTTATGATAATGTTCTCTCTTTTGTTCATTAATTTTATCACGATTTTCATTTCTATATTCTTGTTGTTTTTCTCGTATTTCTTCTTTATTATTCTCATAATATTCTATTTTTTTTTCTTTAATTTTATCATTATTTTCTACCCGATATTCTTTGCGTTGTAATTTGTAATATTCTTCATTTTTTTCACGCCATAATTTAGTTGTTATATTTTTATTTTCTATTTTTTGTTCTTCTGAAATATATGCTCTTTGTGAATTTAATTGTGCATTTAATTTTACTCTCCATTCTTCTTCTTTTTGTTCTGCTTGTCTTCTTGATTTTATTGTTTCATCACATTCTTCAATATAAATCATTTTCCAATTATCCCAACCACCATATTCATTAATAGTTTTGTAAAGTTTTCTATTACATTTAACATTATCATTACTACTCGTCTTATGATTATGTTTTCTTCTTGTAAAATTTTTTGTTGAACCAACATATATAAAATCACAATCATCACAATAAATTTTATATATTACATATTTACTCATTATTCCTTTTTATTCCTTTTTATTCCTTTTTATTCCTTTTTATTACAAAATATTTAAATCAATTTTATAAATATATATTATTCTATAAAAATAGTATATATTTCTGTTTATAAATAATATCTAAGCAGGGAATCCGACCAAGTTCGCGCCTATGCCAAAACCAGCACCAGAGCGGGCTGTTACCGCCATGCTTGGAAGGTATGTGTCAAGGATAGAGAAAGTGGCCGCCGCAGTTAAAGCAATAAGGGCAACTTCATCTAATCTAAGACGTTTTTGGGGGATTACGAAAGCCGCAATAGCGACCATTAAACCTTCAACAAAGTATTTAATCGCTCTTCTTACTAATTCGCCAAAATCAAACATTTCACCGAAATTCATTATATTAAATAAGAAGAAAAAAATTAAATATATAATTTTTAAAAAACTTAAAATAAAAATGAAATAATTCTCTATATATGGCTAAAGAAAATGAAAGAAATCCTCATGTTGAATATAAAAATAATTTAGATGGATCTGTAAATCCTAAATATATTGATTTACTTGATGAAGATAAGTCAATCGCTGGACAAAAATTCGCCTGTATTTCTTTTATATCTCCTGATAAAATCATTAGACAAAAAGATATGTTCTTTTTTGAAGAGTTTTTAAAACAATTTGATTTAAATAAATCCCTTGAAAAATTTACACAATTTCTTAACTTTATTTCATTCAAGTATCATGTTGATTTTGATAAAATGACTAAAGACCTTGAAGAATTTGTAAAAGAAGAAAAAGCTAATCTACATAAAACAACCTTAGATGATGAATATAAAAACTTTATTGATGCGCATGAAGAAAAACTTGAAGAAAAATATAAAGAAAACTATGGTTTCCAAACATCTACAAGAGGACTTAAAATTAGAGGAGTATATCCTAATCAACAAGAGGCCGAACTTAGATGTAAAATTCTTAGAGAATTAGACCCACACCATGATGTATATGTTGGTCCAGTTGGTATGTGGGTTCCTTGGGAACCTGAAGCTTATAAAACAGGCCGTGTCGAATATTTAGAAGATGAACTTAACCAACTAATGAATGAAAAACAAAAAAATGAAAAGACTGCTAAAATGGAATTTGATAAGAGAGTAAGAGAAGCAAAAGAAAAAGCTATGGAAGAAAATAGAAAGAAAGCTGAAGAAAGTGGTAACGTTCTAACACAAACTATTACAAAAGATGGTGAATTAGTTAATATTAAAAATCTTAATACTACAGAAATGAATCTACTAGAAAATGGTGAAGAAGTATCTGATGAAACTATTAGAAAACAATTATTCGAAGGTGATGATATTGTAACTGATAAAAATAACGACCATGGTCTTAGTCAACTAAATCTTGGCGATGATACTAACTTTGAATTTAAAAAAGAAGATGATATGGAAGAAGTTGATTAATTTAAATAAGAACAATTTATATCTGGTAATATAGCTTGATATTTTGGCGTAGGATTTGCTAATTGTTTGCTTTGTGCTAATATATATGACTGATTTACTATTCCTTCTTCTAAAGTAAATAATGTATCTTTTTCTTCATTGATATTTTCTTGATTTTTATCATTATCCTTATCTTTATCTGGTAAAATAGTTACATTATTTTTTTCATTTATTATTATAGATTTATTATTTTTATTCTCTCTATTTTTTCTCTCTTCTTCTAGTTCTATTTCCTTTTTCCTTTTTTCTTCTTTGTAATTATTATTAGTATTTATCTTATCAAGAATTTCAAAAATTATAAATAAAAATATTATTACGTTAACACTATTAAAAAATAAAAAAATAATTATAGAAATAAATATAACAGAAATCCAAAAATATATTTTTTTTACATTATTATCTAAATCTAAATTATTAGGTATAGGTGTATTTTTAAATATATAAAATATTAGTATAACAGACAAAATATATGAACATATATTATCTAATCTAAATTCATATAATATATTAAAATTCATAATAATATATTATATAAAATTGAACTTTATTAAACACAAAAATAATTAATTATATTAATTAATGGATTATCAATCTTACATTGGTAAAAAAGGATATAGTATATTAAAATCTAAACTAACCATTGATCAACAAAAAATGATACGCGACGATTTGAATGTTAAACCATATGTTCCTGGTTCTCCTATTAATGTTACAGAATCATATCCTGTTTATTTAGAATCTCCTAAAAAACTATATTTACCTAGATTTTACGGTATTGAAAAATTTGGTATGCCTAATGATAATAAATTACCAAATGGAGAGGAAATCAATGTAAATTTTAAAGGAATGCCAAGAGATTATCAACTAAAAATTGTTGATGCGTTTTTCAAGCATATTAATGAAAAATTATTACCTGGTGGTTTACTTGATATCCCATGTGGATTCGGTAAATGTTTAAGTAAAAACACACCTATTATCATGTATGATGGTTCAATTAAAATGGTTCAAGATATAAAAGTTGGCGACCAATTAATGGGAGATGATTCAACACCTAGAAACGTATTAAGTTTAGCAAGAGGGCGTGAAATGATGTATGATATTATTCCTAATAAAGGAGACAAATATACTGTAAATGAATCACATATTTTATCTCTTAAATGTTCAACAAATCATTCCAAAAAATATAGAAAAGGAGAAATATATGATATTTCTGTTAAAGATTATTTAAATTTACCTAAGTGTTTTCACGGACCAGCTGGACCCTTACTAGGATATCGCGTTCCTATTATCTTTCCAAAAAAAGATATTATTATAGACCCATATATATTAGGATATTGGTTAGGTGATGGAAATTCGGGTAATGCTGGTATTACAAGCGAGGAACCAGAAGTAGTTTGTTACTTTAAAGAATATTGTGAAAAAATAAATTGCGATATTACTCAAAATAAAGATAGTATAACTACCAGACATTCACTTCATTATTCAATAACTGGAAAACAAATAAATAATAAGAGAATGCCTAATGTATTATTAAATAATTTAAGAAAATATAATTTAATAAATAATAAACACATTCCACATGATTTTAAATGTAATAGTAGACAAACGAGACTAGAATTATTAGCTGGTTTAATTGATTCTGATGGGTCATTAATGGGCAATGGTTATGATATAATTCAAAAAAATGAAAAATTATTAGATGATATTATTTATTTAGCTAGATCATTAGGATTTGCTGCTTATAAAAATGTATGTAAAAAAAGTTGTATTTACAAAGGAGAGAAAAGAGAAGGAACATATTATAGAACATTTATTCATGGAAAAGGATTAGAAGAAATACCTGTTAAATGTGAAAGAAAAAAATGTCTGCCACGAAAACAAATTAAAGATGCTCTTGTTACAAGAATTAAGGTTGTTAAAAAGGAAGAAGATAATTATTATGGTTTTGAATTAGATGGAAATCGTAGATATGTTCTAGGTGATTTTACAGTTACACATAATACAATTATGGCATTATATATAATAGCTAAGTTAAAATTAAAAACATTAGTTATTGTTCACAAAGAATTTTTATTAAATCAATGGATTGAAAAAATAAATGAGTTTCTACCAGATGCTAAAATAGGCAAAATTCAAGGACAAATTATTGATATTGAAGATAAGGATATTGTTATTGGAATGTTACAATCATTATCAATGAAAGAATATCCTGAAGATACATTTGATTCATTTGGTTTTACTATATTAGATGAAACACATCATTTAGCAGCTGAAGTTTTTGTAAGATCATTACAGAAAATAGTAACAAAATATATTCTTGGATTAAGTGCTACTATGGAACGCAAAGATGGACTAACAAAAGTTTTTAAAATGTTTATTGGTGATATTATTTATAAAATGAAACGAGATAAAGATGAAGGAGTTCTTATTAAAGCAGTTAAATTTGTAACACAAGATGAAGAATTTAATACAATTGAATATGATTTTAGAGGAAATGTAAAATATTCTACAATGATATCTAAATTATGTAGTTTTAATAACAGAACAGAAATGATAATAAGTGTTATAGAAAATGAATTAAAATTAAATAATAAACAGCAAATTATTGTTCTTGGGCAATTCAAAAATATTTTAACATATTTATATAAAGCAATTGAACACAGGAATATTGGAACAGTTGGATATTATATTGGAGGAATGAAAGAAGAACAATTGAAAAAAAGCGAACTAAAACAAATTATAATTGCCACATATTCTATGGCAGCTGAAGGTCTAGATATTAAAACATTAACAACACTAATTTTAGCTACACCAAAAACAGATATTGAACAAGCTGTTGGTAGAATATTGAGAGAAAAACATGAACAACCTCTTGTTATTGATATTGTTGATAACCATGAAGTATTCAAAAAACAATGGGATAAAAGAAAAGCATATTATCTTAAAAATAATTATAAAATTTTATATACAAAAGATTTTATAAAAAATAATTATAGCGATGATGGTATTTGGTGTGAAATCAAAAAAGAAAAGAAGAGCTCTGTAAAAGAAAAAAAATGTTTAGTAAACTTTACAAATTTGAATATTAATTAAATTATTAAAAAGGTCTAATATTTCTTACTGGAGGCCAAGGGTTAATTTCATTTGGTGGATAAGAAAGTTGATATTCATTTTTCCATAAAGGGTTCCCACTTAATCCACCGAATACTCCACCTTTTTGATTTTTTCTAGATCTTTTTTGTCTTCTAGATTTTTTAGATTTTCTTTGTTTTCTAGATTTTTTATATTTTTTAGATTTATTTTTATTTCTTTTTCCAGCAACTTGTTGATTCGCAAATCTAAAAAATTTAGCATTTGCAGTTCGTCCAGATGCTTGCTTTAATGTAACTGTTTTTTTGGGTCCTATTCCACCTTGTTTTCTTTTCATATTATGATTATTTAACCATAACGCATTATCTAATTGACTATTACATTTTGCTATTGGAGGATCTATAATAAATCCACCATATTGATCGGTACCTTGTATTTTATCGCTAAAATTAATTGTGCTATCACCACCTTTTTTACCTTTTCTATGTTTTCTATGTTTTATTGATTTACACCCCATACCTCCTATTAATACTTTTCTACTACAATCTCCATGAGATAAATTTCCTTTTACTGGAGGATATCCGGAACCAGCATATATAGAATAATCCATCCCATTTTCTATTTTAGTTGTAAAATATTTACTTCCACTTGGTATTGGTAATGTCATTCTATTGTTACCACCACCTCTTAATTTTGGTTTTTCATAATTGTTTAAATTACCGGGTAATAGTGTTCGGCCAGCTCCCATACCACTTATTCTTTGTGTATTATCCGCGCCTCTTGGAACAATAGGAGCATACATTGAACTATAAGGAACTTGCTGTTCATATGTTCCTGGATTTAATGCCATTCCATAAGCACTAGAACCATGAACCAATCTTGTTTGTGTTCCACCTCCTTGATTCATTTGTCCACAAACTATTTTTGGTGTTACTCCCGGGGCAGAAGATGACGCGGCTTGTTGAGAATTAATAGGACCAGTAAATCCTCTTACTATACCCTGGTTTGAGCCAAAATTTTTTGGATTATGAGCAGCTAGAGGATTAGCATATTGTAATTTAATATCAGGTCCATATGTAGCGTGATTTAAACCTAATGACATTTATATATAATAATAATATTATTAATTTTGTTCTAATTTTTGTATTTCTTTATGTGAAAATAATTTTTCTTTATTACATTTTTCAATCGGTTCCCATTTTTTAAATTTCATATTATATTTACATTTCATATATATTTCCTTTTTAACATCAACATATTTATCTATATTAATATTCTCAAAATCATCTTCTTCATCACTTTCTTCTAGTAAATCTAGATTATAATTTTCTTTAATATTTCTAAATAACGTATTCATTAATATACTTTTTTTATAATCCATAATTAATGCATGTCCATATAAATAATTATTATTACAATATAATTCATACAAATCATCTTTAATTGATGCTTTGACTTTAAAAATACACTCTTTAATTTGTATATCTTTATTATTTAATATAATACCAGAATTATTTGTTTCATTTAAATTTATAAATGTAATATGAGATACTTCATAATGCATAAAAGGAATATTCTTATATATTTCTTTATTATTATCAGTAAAATATGGGATACCTATATATAAAAAATTATTTGTATAAATTTTTTGATTAATATAATTATCAAAAATATCACGCATTATTTTAAATTTATCAATAAATAATGATTCACCAATATAATCTCCTTTAAAGTAAAAAATATTTTCACATGAAAAATAATTTACATTTGTTTTATTATATAAAGTTCCATAAATTATTGTATTATATGATAATTCTTTATCAAAAGAAACAATATAATTATTTATATTTATAATTTTATTATATTTGTTTAACTCTAAAAAATAGCATATATTATGCTTATCTTTATATGTAAACCATAAAAATCCTTTTTTCCCCTTTGGTATTAAAAAATATAAATCAGAGTAAACTTTTCTATGTAAAATTTTATCATAGGAAAGATTAATTTCGGGAAATTTATTTAATATATATTCATTATTTACCATAATAAATTAAATTATGACCTTTTCTTTAATTTATTTTATAAATATTTATCTTTATTTATTTTATTTACTTATACTTTAGTAACTGGAATATGATAAATTATTTCCATTATTTCCATTACTATCAGATAAGTTATTTACATTTAATTCATTAAAAAAATTCTTCAATTCATTTTTCATATCATTTTTTGTTTCAGGTGTTATATTTTTTAAATTGCTTATATCAGTTGTATCATCGTTATTTGATAAATTATTATTAATTACTGTTTCTTTATTATTTAATATAATTTTTTCAATATTTTTATATTCTTGTCCCGGTTTATTGACTAAATCTTTAATTTTTGGAACAGTTAATATATTAATAAAATATGTATATAAATAATGTAGCAAACTAATAATTACAACTGATATTATTATATAAAATACAAAATTATTTATCATTATTAATATTATTATATATTCTTTAATATTGATAAAAACGAAGAAATTTCATTTTTTATAATATTATTTGATATTTTATCTTTACTTTTATCATCTAATTCAAAATAAAAATCTATTATATTATTATCTTCTTGTTCTAATATAAATGTTAAAAATGTTTTTTCTATTTTGAAATATGTTTTTTTAATTTTTTTCTCTCTATATAACCTTGGAACACTATATATTTTTTCCTTATTATAGAAACTATTATCATATAATAATTCATATTCTTTATCATTATAACTAATATTATCCGAAGTAATTTTTACATCATTTTGATACAATTTATATAAATTTTTATTATTTAATTCAAAAATTCCATCATTTGAATAAAATATAATATATTTTATATTTTTTATTTCATATTTTTTTATTAATTCTATATTACCTTTTATATTTTGTAATTCTAGATTTTTAATATAAATCTTCATCTCAAAATATATTTATAATAAACTATTTAAACTGATTTATAATATAACTATTATCACATAAAATGCCATCTTATATTAAATTTTCCAATAATGAATATACTTTGCATAATGATAAAAAAATAGAAATTGACTCTCTATATAAAAAATGTGGTTTCAAAAAAGAAGAAAATTTTGTTAAATTATTTTCTTATAATAGTGATAATAATATTTTAGAATTTTGGGGACGCAACAAAGGTGATACTAAAAGTCTTAATTCCTATAATCTACAGCATTATAAATTTAAAGATAATATTTATGGAAAATTTTTATGTTTAATCAAAAAGGACGATGAATTCATTACTTTTGATGAAGAATATTTTAAAAATATTGATAGCAATATTTATAATATATATAATAAAAGTAACGATTATGATAAAACGGTAACTATGGATGAAGCTGATGATTCTGAAGATAATTTATCTAGTAGCGATGAAGAAGATAGTAGTTCCGAGGGTGAACCAGTTTATGATTCTGAACTACAATATGAAGAATATGATTACTCTGATTAATTATTTATTGTTAAATTAGAGTTTCACTACACATTTAATTTCTAACTAATAAAAAAAATTGTTTGAAATTGGTTGGTAAATTTTTATTACAATATGAATGTTTATGAGTGCCATCTGCTGTTGGAGCAAACGCATATGATCGCCCGTGTATTCCACCTGCTCCTACGCCACCTAATTCATTCATGCAAAATATTTTATTGCGATTACATCCACATACAACATATCTATTTCTAAATGCTACATGTGATGCTCTACTTAAATTGGTAGATGAAGGAATCCCTTGTAATTTAGATCCACCGCCAGAATTTCTATTTACTATTTTAGCGGAACCTGTAATAGCTGCATAATTTGTCGACATTTATATATAATATACTTATATAAAATAAAATAAGTTGCTAAAGATTAATATTAATTATAAATGCTAAATATTTATTATAAATGCTAAAGTATTTATTATAAATGCGAAAGTATTTATTATAAATGCTAAATATTAATTATAAATGCTAAATATTTATTATAAATGCTAAATATTTATTATAAATGCTAAATATTTATTATAAATGCTAAATATTTATTATAAAATTGAAATAAATAAATATTATTATTAATAATTATCACAACATGTATAAAGTTACTAATTCAGAAAAATTTAGAGAACATATTTCTGATAAATTATTTGAAATTATTAATAATAGATCAATAGTTAGTAACTTAGAAAAAGGCCTATATAACTATTCATTAGATGCTGCCACTAAAAAGAAAATTGTAAAGAAATGGGAAAATCAATATTTTGTCCAAATTTATTTAGATAGAGTTAAAAGTATATTTATTAATTTAACAAACAAAACTCTTTTAGATAAAATTGTAGAAAAAAAAATTAAAGCACATGAGCTAGCTTTCATGTCTCATCAAGAAATGAATCAGGAACGATGGAAAGAATTAATTGAATTACAACAAATTAAAGAAGAAAATAAATATACTCCTAAAATTGAGGCTTCTACTGATGATTTTACATGCTTTAAATGTAAATCTAAAGAATGCACACATTATCAACTACAAACACGCAGTGCTGATGAGCCAATGACAACTTTTGTAACATGTATTCGTTGTAGCAATCGATGGAAATGTTAGTTATATTTTATATTTTATATTTTATATTTTATATTTTATAATAAAATTGATATTTATATTTTTTATTACAATTATTTAAAGTTTCTAACTATATATTAATAATGAGCGATATCGAATTATCAGATGTTGAAGATACTAAATATGATAGCGAAAAAGAGGATAATGATGTTGAAATTTTACCAAAAAAAAAATCATTAGTCGTTGATTCTGATGATGAAGAAGAAGATGAGATTGATATTAATGATGATAGTGATGTAGATCCTGATATTAATGAAGATTTTGATAATGATGATGAACTAATATCAAATTTAAATGGTAAAAATAAGGTAAGTGGAAAGGTTGAAAATACTGGATATGATGATAATATTAGTCCTATTAATTCAGATGTAGATAGTGACGATGAAGATTATTTACAAAAATTTGATGAAAATATCAAAAAAAATTATATTGAAAATAACCACCCAGAATGTTTGATAGATAATTTACATTTAGTTGAATCTTTAAGTAAAATTACTAGAAATAGCGATGGAATTATTATTGATGATTATCACAAGACAGTTCCCTTTTTAACAAAATATGAGAAAACTAGAGTTATTGGACAAAGAATACAACAATTAAATAATGGAGCTAAAGTATATGTAAATGTAGCCGATGATATTATTGATAATAATGTAATTGCTGAAATGGAGCTTAAAGAGAAAAAAATTCCTTTTATTATTAGAAGACCGTTACCTGATAATACTTTTGAATATTGGAAATTACAAGATTTAGAGCTTATTGATTAATATAAAATTATCTAAATAATAACTATGATAAGTATAAGATTTATATTTAATTTTAATAATAATTTTATTAAAATTGAATAATATTTTTTTTATAAATAAATAAATAATGAAAATGATTACAAATTCTACAGAATACGATGAAGCGCTCTTTTGTAACCAATGTCTTAATGAAAATATCCCCAAACCTCATTATCATGTAACAATGATTAACTTCAATACTTATTGCCCTATACATAATGATATGTGTAATTATTGTAATAGTCCTAATCATAATACAAAAAGATGTCCCTTTGTAAAAATAAGAATATTATCTACATCTTGTCATAAAGAAGAATGTGTATTTAAAGGAAAAATACGTAAAAATTCTAATTATCGTTTAATTAGTAAAAAAAAATCACAAGAAAAAAACGAAAAAGTAATTGATATTGTTGAAGAAATGTCTAAAATGACAATTAATAGAAAACAAAAGATATCGTGGTTTGACGATGAAGATCAATAAAAAGTAAAAACTATACTAAATAAGTATTATGATGACTTTTTATATATTTATTTATATGTATTGTTTCTAGTTTATCTTCTAACGAATTAGATTTTCGTCGTTCTACTTTATGCGTTGTTTTATCAAGTGAAGAAAATGGTTTTTTTTCTTTATAGTCTTTATTCATTTTATTAATTTTATCTCGTATTAATTTTAATTCTTCATCATTTATTTTTTTACTTTTTATTAAAGCATTTGTTTTAACAATTTCTTTTTTTTCAAAAAGTGAAAAATTCTTACCCATATAATTTATATATTATATTAATATAATTTAATTCTCTTACTGTTTTTCATCTATCTTCCAACTAAAATTACATGAACTACAAATATAAATATATTTGACATTATCATCATCATATCTTACATAAATAATTTCGCGCGTTCCATCTTCTTTATTAGAGGGGCAGCTTTGATTTGGACATTTAATTGTGTTTGTTCTTGGCAATGACGGATCTAATTTTGTATATTTATTTATAATATATTTATATTTTTGATCATTTTTTATTAAATCATTATTACTTATACAAATACTTTCATTATTTGTTATTGTTTCTTCATTGCCACAATTTCTACAATAATGAATTAATTTATTTGAATTTGCTTCTGATAATCTTAAATAATACATATTATCACATTTACCACAAAAGTGCATTTTTATATAATATATTAAAATATTTATATTATATATCAATTTTATTATTTATTTGCTTATTTTTTCATGAAAATTAATTAGTTTTTTTTTTACTTTATTATAATCTATATTGGCATATAAATTATAAACACCAGTTGTTAAATATAAATCTTCACAATTTTTCATATTTTTATTTATAACATCAATAATATCATTATAATTTTCTTTAAATTTTTCAATTATTATATAATCAAATTTATCAAACCAATCTATATATATATTTTTTTCTAATATTCCGAGAATAGCTCCTTCCATGTTTTTATAACTAATTATTTTATTATAATTATTATTATCTTTATGCTTTGGTGAAATTCCTGGCTCATTTATCAATGGCATATTATCTAATAATGAACATATTGTCAATAATATACTTGATAATGTTTGACAGCTTGACCATTGTTCTCCTTTCCATGTATTTAATATGGATACACATACTTTCCCATTTACATATAAATTTGGATGAAATCGTGTTCTTCCATCATTTGTACTATACGTAAAGTTAGGTGGCTGATATGGATAATCAGATGGATAATCTATAGAAAATAAATAATATCCATAATTATAAGGCGTATTTTTTGGACCAATTATTAGAGCATAACCCTTTAAAATATTACTATCATCATGACAATAATATATACCATTATCATGTAATGGATTTTCTTTTATTTGTTTAATATCTTTTACTAATCGATTTACAGTTACCTTACTTATATATGTAGTCATTTACTATAAACTATTATATATTTTTATATTTAAATTAAGAAAGAAAAAATTGACATAAAAATATATTTTAATATATACATAAAAATGGCCCTACCAAATTTAGAAGATTTTTTGAAATTAAATGCAGTTAATAAAGGTCAACCATTTACACATACCAGAATAGGAGATAAAGAATCTAAAATTTCTGGGGGCTTATATAATATTATAGACAATAAAAAATTCTTAGATAAATATTATATTCATGTTTTTGAAAATCATAATAAAGAATATCTTACCGAGAAACAATTGGTTGAAAATGCTCCGTTACTTATAGATATTGATATGAGATATGAAAATAGCATTACAGAAAAACAACATACTAAAGACCATATTATTGATATGATGATGTTATTTGCCAATAAAATTTTGAAAATTTGTGATATTAAAGATGGGCAAGAAATTGATATTTTCATTATGGAAAAAAATGACGTAAATGTATTAGATACCAAAACAAAAGATGGTATTCATATGATTATTGGTATTCGATGTCATAAAGCAATTCATGTTCTTATTCGAGATGCTGTTATGTATGAATTGAAAGAAATTTGGGAAGATTTACCATTAACAAATAGCGCTGAAGATCTTGTAGATGAAGGTATTATTAAAGGAACTGTTAATTGGCAAATGTATGGTTCTAGAAAACCTAACTGTAAAGCATATATGATTAAATATCATTATAAAATTACATGGAAAAAAGATAATGACGATTGGGATATTATAGAATATGATATTGAAAAATTTAATACAAAAAAGAATATTCACAAATTATCTGCTCATAATGATGACTTTCCAATTATAGATATCAATGACAAATTCAAAGAAATGTATGAAAAAATCAAAGATAATTATGCTTCGAAGAAAAAAGCAAAACCACCCAGTAAATTAATTATTAAAGAATATAGTGGTTTCAGTTACAAAGATATTACTGATCAAAAGAAGCTAGATGAAATGATTAGTGATATGTTCAGTGATTTTGAAAATAATCCAATGGAATACGAACTCAAAGAAACACATGATTTTGTCATGATTTTACCAGATTCTTATTGGGGACCTGGTTCTTATAATAAATGGATACGTGTTGGATGGGCTTTAAAAAATACTAGTGAAAAGTTATTCCTTACTTGGATTAAATTCTCATCACAATCTAAAGATTTTAGCTGGGATGATATGGATACATACATTGATTATTGGCAAAAGTTCGATAGTCATAATCCTGATGGTCTAACATCTCGTTCAATTATGTATTGGGCTAAAATTGATAATTTGAAAGAATATAATAAGGTTAGATATCAAACTGTTAGTTTCTTCTTAGAATTAACTGTAAATCAAGCTACTGAATGGGATTTTGCTCAAGTTCTATATCAAATGTGTAAAGATCAATTCGTTTGTGTTAGTGTTAAAAACAATATTTGGTATGAATATATTAACCATAGATGGTTTGAAATTGATTCTGGCAATACTCTTAGATTAATTATTTCTAAGAAAATGCATGATTTATATATGCGAAAAGCTCAAGAAATTGTTAACGGAATGCAAAAGCTAGATCAAAGTGATGAGAATTATGAGCCATTAAGAAAGCGGGTTCAAAAATTAGGTGATGTTTGTGTTCTTCTTAAAAAAACTACTTGGAAAAACAATATTATGAGAGAAGCAAAAGAATTATTTTATGATAAAGATTTCTTAAATAATGTTGACCAAAACCCGTATTTACTCTGTTTCAATAATTATGTAATTGATTTTAAACAGAAAACACATAGAAATGGACATCCAGAAGATTATATCTCAAAAACAACAAATATTGATTATATTCCAATGGATAAATTTACAGATAAAGAGCATACAATTAAAGATGAAATTTACAAATTTATTGAAGAGTTATTTCCTAATAGTGATTTAAGAAATTATATGTGGCAACATTTAGCTTCGTGTTTAATTGGAACTAACGATAATCAAACGTTTAATATATATACTGGTTCAGGTCGTAATGGTAAATCTAAATTAGTAGATTTAATGAGTAAAGCAATGGGTGATTATAAAGCTACTGTTCCTGTAACATTAGTAACTCAAAAACGCAATAATATCGGTGGGACATCTTCTGAGATTGTTCAGTTAATGGGTGTTCGATATGCTGTTATGCAAGAGCCTACAAAAGGTGATAAAATTAATGAAGGAATTATGAAAGAAATTACTGGCGGTGACCCTATTCAAGGTCGCGCTTTATTTAAAGAAACAGTAACTTTCATTCCACAATTTAAACTTGTTGTTTGTACTAATACATTATTTGATATTAAAAGTAATGATGATGGCACTTGGCGTCGTATTCGTGTTTGCGATTTTATGTCTAAATTTTTAGAAAAACCATATGAAGACGAAGACAAATTTCCAAAAAATGAATACCCATACCAATATCCTATTGATAAACGTATTGATGAAAAGTTTGAAAAATGGGCTCCTGTATTAATGTCTATCTTAGTTGACATGGTTTATAAAAATAATGGTATTGTAAAAGATTGTTCTATTGTATTAGGAAGCAGTGATCAATATCGTGAAGGTCAAGATTATTTAGCTGAATTTGCGAAAGAAAAAATTATTAAATCAAACGGTGGTTCTATTAAGAAGAGTGAATTAGTAGAAGAATTCAAAAAATGGTATACTATTAATTATGGGAAAAATATACCAAAAGCTCGAGAATTATATGATTATATGGATAAACGCTATGGAAAATATGTTGGTAAATGGAAAAATATTGTTGTAAATTATGATGATGAAGCTGAAGATAATGAAGAAGATTAAATATTTTATAAAATATTTAACAATTATTTATATAATAATTTTTTAATACTTTATTATATAAGTAATGAATTTTAACAAATATATAAAAAAAAATTCAAATAGTAATACTATGGTCTTTTTAATAGGTGCTTCTATAATGATATTATCACATGGTATTCATGTTGTTGATCCAAATTATCACTTATTTTTTCAAGTTTCATTTATTATAGGTTATATTTTATTTATGTTTGAACCACTTTTTAGGGGCGAAAAAATAGATATTTACAAATTTGCTTATAAAGGAATAATTGTATTATTAGTAATTATAGGTATTATTTTAGATAATATATATGTTGAACGCGTTTACCATAATAAAGAAGAAGATAAAACAAAATTAAAATAAATTACAAGATAAAATATTATTTATAAAATTTTTCCTTTTTTCTTTATTTAAAAATTCTTCAATACTTTTACTTGTAAACATAATATCATCAAAAAGAAGAGTTATTTCTCCAAAAGTATGTAAACTATTTGGCCAAATACTTTTAAAAATATTTATTTTTTCATCATCACTAATACGCTGAACATAATGTTTTTGACTTTCAAATATAGCAATTTCTCTCATAATTTAATATATAACTTATCTATTAAATTATTATAAAAAGAATATTATTCAATTTTATTTTGTTTTTCAATATAAACATTATCACATATATTTTTAATTATTTTCTCTCTTCCTTCTTCAACAGATTTGCCACATTCACTCATTAATTTCGCAAATTCTTCTTGTTGTGATGGATTATTCATATAATTTGGATGTTCATCTAACCATACATTCAAGTTTTTTAATTGTTTTGATTCAATTTATTTTAAGGCCTTATTTATACATTCTTTATTTTCATCTTTTTCCCATTCATTATTTTTTACATATAATGTTTCTCTCTTTTTATCTGTACAATGTAATGGTCTTTCATAGAGAGAAAGTTTATTCATATTTTCCATTATAATATTACTTATGCCATTTATTTGTCCTTTATCTTTTGTTGTTAATAAATTTTTCATGGAAATTTCTATTTTGTTTATAAACTCATCCATTGATATAGCATCTTTACATTTTTCATTTAAAAATAAATTAATATTAAACTTTTGTTTTATATTATTATTATTCATGCCAATTTTTGGTATTAATTCGCTAATTTGGTCTTGTTGTTTCATTAATAAACCGCGCATTTCCTTATTTTCATTTATTACTTGTAAAAACATTGATTTATAATCTAAATCGTTTTCATCTTTATTAACTAGAAAATTATTATCTAATTCATTATTTATAATTTCTTCTTTGCTATTATCATGTTTTTCCTTATCTATAAAATTACATTTTTTTTTATGATTATATAAACTCTGTGAATGTTTATAATTTTTACCACAATTACAAAAAAACAGTTTTTCGGAACTTTTATCATCAGTATTGATAAGTATTTTATGTTTATTAGTTAATAAATGTCGATTAAATTGACTTTTACGTGACGTATAATAGTTACATTTCTCACAATAATAATTAGCGGAACTTTCTTGAACCTTTTTATCAGTATTTTCGAACATTATTATCAGTATACTATACTTATATAAAAAGTTCCTAAATTATTTTCAAAAAGTAAAAATAAAAGTTCAGTAACACTTTATAATTTTTAAAAATATAAATAAGAGCATTATGGTGTAAACTCATTTTTTGCGTTTTTTTTTACAATTCTCAAATCGAAAAATTAAAATTGGACATTTTTTATGTCCATTTTTAAAAAATTTTTTAGAGAATTAAAAAATGAAAAAATAATAATTTAGCTAGGAGGAAACCTTAATTTTATAAAATAAGAAAAAATTATTTATTTTATAAAGCTTAATCTTCTACTTTTTCTATATATACATTATCACATAACTTTTTTATGATTTTCTCTCTTCCTTCTTCTACTGATTTACCACATTCACTCATTAACTGTGCAAATTCTTCTTGTTCTACAGGATTATTCATATAATTTGGATGTGTTTCTAACCATACATTCAAGTTTTTTAATTGTTTCGATTCAACCTTCTTTAATGCTTTATTTATGTGCTCCTTATTTTCATCTTTTTCCCATTTATTATTTTTTACATATAATGTTTCACGTTTTTTATCTGTGCAATGTAATGGTCTTTCGTAGAGAGAAAGTTTGTTCATATTTTCCATTATAATATTACTTATACCATACGCCTGTCCTTTTTCTTTGGTAGTTAATAAGTTTTTCATAGAGACCTCTATTTTATCTATAAACTCATCCATTGATAATGCATCTTTACATTTTTCATTTAAAAATACATTAATGTTAAATTTCTGTTTTATATTAGTATTATTATTATTATTATTATTGTTATTACCCATCTTAGGAATCATTTCATGTATTGTTTTTTGTAATTCACTATTTTGATTAATTAATTTTAATACTAATTCCTTCATATTATCTTTGTTATCGGGTAATAATACATTATCTTTCTCATTAATTCCTTTACATGTTTTTTTATGCGTATATAAACTTTGTCTATGTTTATATTCTTTCCCACATTCACATATATAATTTGCATTTGAGTCGCATTTGTAAGTATTATGTAAGTTTTTATGTTTTATGGTAAGCAAATGTTTTTCGTAATCATTTTTTTTACTACTTTTATAATTACATTTTTCACATAAATATTTATGTGCGATTTTGTGCGATTTTTCTGTAAGCATTTGTAAGTATATTATACTTACATAAAAATCTCCTAAATTATTTTCAAAAAAGTAAAAAATAAAAGTTCAGTAACACTTTTAAAAATCCAAAATTATAAATAAGAGCATTATGGTGTAAACTCATTTTTCACTTTTTTTTAACAATTCTCAAATCGAAAAATAAAAAATGGACATACTTTTTATGTCCAATTTTAAAAAATGGAATGAAGAATTAAAAATAAAAAAAGCATGTGTTTACACTGTCTAAACCAATAATTTATAAAATAAGCAATAATTATTTATTTTATAAAGCTTCATCGTCTACTTTTTCTATATATACATTATCACATAATTTTTTTATTATCTTCTCTCTTCCATCTTCCACTGATTTACCACATTCACTCATTAACTGCGCAAATTCTTCTTGCTCTAGTGAATTATTCATATAATTTGGATGCTCTTCTAACCATACATTCAAGTTTTTTAATTGTTTTGATTCAACCTTCTTTAATGCTTTATTTATGTGCTCCTTATTTTCATCTTTTTCCCATTTATTATTTTTTACATATAATGTTTCGCGCTTTTTATCTGTACAATGTAATGGTCGTTCGTAGAGAGAAAGCTTATTCATGTTTTCCATTATAATATTACTAATACCATTTACTTGTCCTTTTTCTTTAGTAGTTAATAAGTTTTTCATAGACACTTCAATTTTATCAATAAACTCATCCATTGATAAAGCATCTTTACATTTTTCATTTAAAAATACATTAATATTAAATTTCTGTTTTATATTATTATTACTATTAATATTATTATTATTACCCATCTTAGGAATCATTTCATGTATTGTTTTTTGTAATTCACTATTTTGATTAATTAATTTTAATACTAATTCCTTCATATTATCTTTATTATTATCTTCAATAATCTTCGTTTCATTATTATTTATTATTTGACATTTTTTTTTATGTTTCCATAATCCTGACCTATTCATAAAATTTTTATTACAAATATTACATTCTAATATTTTTGTTTCCAACGTTTCCATTTGTTTCCGTTTATGTTTTATGGTTTTCAAATGTTGTTCCCATAAAAATTTCTTACAACATTTATAATCACAATTTTTACAAAAGTATTTATTGTTCATATTATTCATGTTTTCGGTTTCCATATATGCTATATTATAGAAACATAAAATATGCCTAAATCATTTTCAAAAAGTAAAAATAAAAGTTCAGTAACACTTTTAAAAAATCAAAATTATAAATAAGAGCATTATGGTGTAAACTCATTTTTCACTTTTTTTTAACAATTCTCAAATCGAAAAATAAAAAATGGACATACTTTTTATGTCCAATTTTATAAAATGGAATGGAGAATTAAAAAATAAAAAAAACGTCAATTGTTACTGAACAAACCATAATTTTATATTTTTAACACATAAATAAAATTACTCAAACCATTTATGTATTTATAAATCAATATATACATTTCTAGGGAATTGTCTATTTATTAAAGATTTGACATAATCATAAAATCTAAAGAATAAATTAATCATATTCATTAAAAAGAATGGGAGAGAAATATATAATATTAATATTATCCAATTTTTATAATTTTTGTATTTGTCATTCCAAAAGAAAGAACCAAAAAATAAATAATAAATTACTAATAAATAATATATAAAAAATATAACATATTTATAAAAATTTAACCAATCTTCTTCTTTAATTTCATAAAAAATTTTGCGTTCATTAGTATCAACACTTCTAATAAATTCATCTATTTTTTCTTCCAATTTCTTTTTTTGTTTTCTTCTTACATTCAATAATTCTTTTATTTTATTAGATGAATTAGTTAATCCTGTATAATCATTAAGCATTACAGTAGTAGTTCTTCTAAAATCATCAATCTCAATAATTTCATTATTTCTATTATTTTCTGCTTCTTTTGTATATCGCGTTTTTAATACATTATGATAAGTTCCAGGTGGGTTTAAACCAACTTTTTCAGTGAATAAATAATATGTTTCTTCTTTATTGTCAATAATATCTGGTATTTCTTTTTTTAAATTAACATAATCTTGCCATTGTTTTTTAAGTTTTTGAGCTTCACTAGAATTTATTAAATTTTCATCATATAATATTGCATTTTCTAACATTTGAAGTAAATTATTAAATTGTTGTGGCTGGATACCTTGCAATTGTAATTGTTGTAAAAAAGCAAATTCTTCTTCAGCACTTAATGCTCCTTTCTTCATCATATCTTCAATTCTTTGATTCACAATTTTTTGCATAAATGCTTCATTTGCCATCAATTCATGTAGTCTCTCTTCAACTAAACTATTAATATTAACATCAGAACATTTTTTAACCATATTAATATAACCTGAGAATTAATTATTTCAAATATAATTAAGATGAGAAATAATTAATATGGTGCACCTCCTACGCTAGATAAAAATGATTCTGTTGCATTTTTACCTTTTGGTTTTGGTTCACATATACTCTTTTTAGTATTGAAAACCATATCTTTGGCGCAACATTCAGCACCAACACATTCTCCTGTTAAACTTCCACTTAAATTATCAAATTCACTTTCAGCTTTATCTTTCAAAAATCCTAATTGTTCTAAATCATATTCTACAACACCTTGTTCAGTAGAACCTCTAACAATTAGAGGAAAATCATATTCTTGGAATGCCATATTATTTCTTCTAGATAAATCTAATAAAGAACCACCTATATAAAATAATCCAATTACAATAATTATTGCTAATAATACATTAGTAGTTTGAGATGAAATAGTTTGATTACGTTTTAATACAACAACAATAATTACAGGAATCATTAAGAATATTAAAAATTGTAATATTTTTGTATAAGCATTATATTTTCTGCTGAAAAAATCATCAATTTCAGCCATTCTTAAAGTATTGGCATTATTCTTTTCTAATTTATTTAATTGCTCTTTTGAGTTATTTAAATTTTTTTCTACAGCAGATAATGTTGTTAATTGATTTGCTAAATTATTTCTATCACTTTCAAAATTATTATCTAATAATTGATAAACTGATTTTAATTGTTCAAACATATTAATTCTAGTTTGTGAGATATCATTAATTTGTTTAATAATAGCAGCTTGTCTATCTTTATTATTATTTTTTGATTCATTTTGTAAATTTATGTATAATTGTTTTTCTAAATTTTGTAAATTTTTTATGTTATTCATTGTTTGTTCAGGCATATTATTTTCACTATCCATTTATAATATAATTTAATATTTTATTATAAATAATATCATTTATAAAATGTCATATAAGCAACATATGCTACATATAATAAAATTAAGAATAATATAATATAATCAATATTATCATAATTTTCACCTCTATAAAGACCATAAATACTGTATAAAACTAATATTACTACTAATAATAAATAATTATAATATCTATTTTCTGATTTGAAAATATTCTCTCTTGATCCAAAATTATTAGTTATATCTTCTTCTTTTTCCATTTTCAAAAGTTCTTTCTCAACTTGTAAATCTTGTATTGTATTTAATAGTTTAATTTCTTTTGATATTTTTATCATTTCAGGACTATTCTTATATTTTTTATAGTCATCATTAAGTTTTACAAAAGAGTTTACAATATCATTATTTAAAGTTAAAATTTCATTTTCTAAATTTTCTAAATTACTATCTTCTGACATACATATACCAGAATCATCATTTCCTGTTTTAAGACATTTAGGTAAATTTTTTGGGCACATAATTTCTCTAGCCTTATTATTATTATTATTATCTAAATTAATTATATTCCATTCAGCTTCTACGTCATTTCCCGATAAAGCAGGTCTACACTTCTCGGGGCCGGCCCAACAATCTACAACATGTAATTTTTTATCTGGATATGCCTTACTAACAATATTATAAACATTATCGGAAATCTTTACAATTATCCATTCAGCTTCTATGTCATTTCCCCATAAAGCAGGTCTACACTTCTCGGGGCCGGCCCAACAATCTACAGCATGTAATTTTTTATCTGGATATGCCTTACTAACGATATTATATATATTATCCCGTATTCTTATAAATTTCCATTTAACTTCTATGTCATTTCCCCATAAAGCAGGTCTACAATCTTCTTGTTTACCAGTCCAACAACCAACAGCATGTAATTTTGTATCTGGATATGCAATACTAACGATATTATATATACCATTTTCTAATACAGGAGGTATACGATAATCAGAATTACATGATACAGACTTATTTGGTATTTTATTATATTGATTTAAAGTATTTTTTAATAATTCTATTTTCTTTTTCAAATTATCTAAATCTTTATTATATTGTTTTTCTATATTATTAATAGTCATATATTATTAATATAGATATTATTAAAAATAGTGTCTTCTTAAATATTTGAATATATAGTATAAAGCAATAATAGCAACTATTAATAAAAATATTTGTAAAACTCTAGATTCACCAAAACCAGAATAAGTATAAAAAATTATAGCACCAATAATTACAGCTAATATTAACCATGTATAATATCTTGAAGATTCCATATTTAATCTAATACGGGAATCATCTATATTTCCACTAAAATTAATGTGAGCATTTTCAAGTTCATTAATGCTATTTTTATTATTATTGAAATTATTAATGTATTTATGTAATTTTTCTTTTTGCTGAGCCATATCTTTATTTAATTTGTAGTCTCTTATTTCTAATTTTGTAATTTCTAATAGCATTAATTCCGCTAATTTTAATAATTCATCATTTAATTGGTATAATTTTTTCCATAATTTAGGTTGAACATTTAATCTATTACATATGGAAGTTTTAGTCATTGGAGGTCCAGATGGTATATTTACATACATATCATTATCTAATTGAATTGGATCAATAGAGCATGTTTGTGATTTTTCTTTCCAAACATCTTCTGAATAAACATGTTTAACACCTTTAATATCAACCCATGCAACTTCTTTAGTTTGTTTATTCATTATATTTTTTCCGGCAATTTTACAAGCTTGTCCAATACCCATTGGTTGACTAGCAGTTAATTTATTAATTCCATCTTTTTCAAAATCAACAGTTTTAAAATCTTTGGGGCAATTAGGAGCTAATTTTTTAATTGTATCATCAGCAAATTTGTGCGTGAATCCATAGTCATTAACATAAATATAATTTTTATTATTAGTTACAATACTTCCAAAATATTTTTCTTGTTCTTTATGTAAAGCAGCATTTAACATCAATTCTTCATTGATTAATTTATATGTAGCAGTATATTCTGCTAAAGTTGCGTTGAATGCTTTTTCTAATTTCGAAACTTCTTCTTTTTGTGTATTATTTTTACTTTTTATAGAATCTTTATCGTTCATAGCTTCAATAATAGAACTAAGCTTAGGAGAAGAAGTTTGCTCAATTAAGTTTAAATTAGGTAATATAGTTTCTAATGTATTTTTTTCATGTTGTAAAAATTTTCTACCTTGTTCTAAATTTGGGTCATTATTTAACATTATATATATACAATAATACTAGAAAATGTTATTTTGAAAGATTTATTAAATAATTTATTAAATAAATATTATGATTTAATTATCATAAAATTTATTTTGTAACAGGTTTTCTTTTGTAGCTCATAAAGATAGCACTAAATATAATAATGCCTAAAATAATATTGTAAATTAATTTTTCATTATAAGAAAAACGGAAATCTACTAATGCATGCTTGGCTGCATTATTACTATTTAATAAACTATTATATCTCTCTTGTAATTTTTTGATATCTTCATCTAGTTCATTTATTTCTCCAATCATATTATCATTAAATGTTCTTAATTTTTCTGTATTATTTTCTAAATTATTCTTTAAAGAAAAAAGTCTAGACTGGCTTTCTGTTAAATTAGAATTATTACTAGCTAATTCATTAGATAAATTTTTATCTTTTTGATTTAATCTATAATTAGGATATATATTTTCTATTTCATCTAATATTATCTTGTAATTAGTAAATTCATTATTAAATTCTTCTTTAAATTGTTTTGGCTTTGTTAAATTTAACATTATATATATATTATATATTATTGAGAACAAATTCTATAGAAATTTGTTGTAATAGAAGTTTTGCTAGGTCTTTCAATTCTACAAATTTGACCAGGGCGAATTCCAATTACCTGAGAAACAGGGCTAAATCTAGATATAGCTGGAATATGTGAATCATCTAAAATATTATATTTCTTTTTAATTTCTTTTGTTTCTTCATCAGATAAAACAATATGTTTTGGAACAAGACTATGTTGTAATATATTAAATTGAAGTCGTTGAATATTGATAATAATAATAAAAATCTTTTCTTGATCCCAAATGTGTTTAAGCATTTTTTCTAAAGTTTCATTCGGTTCTTCTTTAATAATAATAATAAGATCATCGCGTTTTTTAAGCATTTTTTCAATATTATACAAATCTTCAATAATATCATAAATATTATTGGGTCTTAGTGTTTTACTAAGATTATATTTAATATAAATTTTTTTTTCCTTGTCAGTTTCTTCTAATGGTTTTGATAGTAAAATATCTAATTGTTTATTTTGATACATGGCATGAATTTCGCTAATACTAAATCCACTGAAATCATCAGTATTAAAACCTCTTTCTTTTAGTATATCTAAAAGAATATTGCGTGATTTGTAAATTTGTTTAATATATTCATTTTCAGCCATCTTTATAATAATAATTATATAATAGATTTTAATATATTTCAATTTTTATAATAAATATTACTATTGAAATATATTAATTAAATTCAACACTTCTTGTTTTATTATTATTTTCATATTCTTCTTCATTATCTTCCTCTCCTTCTTCCTCATCTAAGTCTCCTAAAATTTCAAATTCTTCTTTGACATATTCATCATGTTTATTATATTTTCCTCCTTCTAATATAGAGACAACAGGTTTACCTTCAATAATATCTTCCATTTTATTTAAATTTTTATTGATTAATGGAATATTTGTTATATTATCTTCTGGTTCTTCAATATCTGGCTCTGGTGGTAATTGTTCTTGAACTACAGGCTCAATTTCTGGTTGAATTTCGGGTTCATCAGGTTGTATTTCTGGTTCTTGTTGAGCTTCTTCAACTTGTTCAAGAGGTTGTTCAATAGGTTCTTCTTTATCAGGTTGTTCAATATCTTGATCTTGATGTTGTGGTTGAATATCTGGTTGTTGATCAATTTGACTTAGTTTTATTTTTTTATCTTTTTTTATTTTTTTCACTACAGGTTGCTGTATACTTTCAATAGTTTTATTAAAACCCATACTAGTAATTTGATCAATATTTTTATCAGTAATAATTCTAATTTGTATATTCATAGCTTGTAATTCTTGTATTAATAATTTGAAAGCATAAGGAACTCTAACAATACTAAATGTTCTACCATATTGTGTAATATTATCAATGCTCATTCCATTTTCTAAATTACCAGAAAATTTAATTGGACCATCAGCCATAGGACTCATAAATAAATTAAGATCACTATTATATATACAAATCATACCTGTTAAGTTACAAACAGCCATATAATATTCATCTCCCCTTACTAATAATGATTCTTGTAAAAAGTGTGATAATCCATGTGAAGCAATACCATCGCGTTCCATCTCTCCAACACGTAAACCACCATCGTTTGCTCTTCCTTGAACTGTTTGTCTAGTTAATAAAGTTCGGGGACCTCTAGCGCGATAGTTAATTTTGTCTTTAACCATATGTTTCAATCTCATGTAATAAGTAGGACCAATAAATATTTCAGATTCCATTTGTTCACCAGTTTGTCCATTATATAATAATTGATTACCTGATGAATGATAACCAATATGTGTTAATAGATCACCATATATTTTATTTTTAGTTCCTTTATTAACAAAAGCAGTACAATCACCAAAAGCACCATATTCACAACCAACTTTACCCATCAATGTTTCAACTAACTGACCAATAGTCATACGACTAGGTAAAGCATGAGGATTAATAATAATATCGGGTCTAATACCTTCTTCGGTGTATGGCATATCTTCTTCTGGTATAATAAGACCAACTGTGCCTTTTTGACCACATCTACTACAAAATTTATCTCCAATAGCAGGTATTCTCTCTTCGCGAATTCTTACTTTTGCGATTCTAAAACCTTCTTCACCTTCAGTAATAAAACTTTTATCAACATAACCAAGTTGTCCTTTCTTTGGAAATACAGACGAATCTAAAGATGTATTTGGATTAGATAAATTAGTTTGAACTTTACCAATAATTACTTTTTTATCATCTAAAAATGTGTTTTCTTTTATTAAACCAGAATCATTTAAATATGAATAATCATAACCAGGTTTCAATCCAATAACATTTTCATTTTCAATATTAGCAAAACGACTATCAATAGTAGAATTTCCAACTTTAGAACTATCTTCTCTATCTTCATACATATTATAATAAGTTGTTCTGAACATACCACGTTTTATAGAACCTTCATTGAATAAAATAGAATCTTCAACATTGTAACTACCATATATACCAATTGCTACAATAACATTCTCTCCATAAGGATGTTCTTCATTATTAATATATTTCATATATCTACTTTTAACTAATGGTATCTGTCCATAATTTAATATAACACCCATTTTATCAATACGAGTTAAAAAATTAGAATGATATAATGAGACAGCTTGTTTACTTTGACCACATGAAAAAAGATCACGAGGTAATTGATTATTTTCAGGGAATATGATTTGATTTCCCATGACACCAAAAATTAAAGAAGGATGAATTTCTAAGTGACTATATAAATTATTTTCTGATAATTTCTTATAATCCATACATATTAGAGCAACTTCTTCTTCAGCAGTATCAATATAATCAATAATGCTTTGATTATTTTTCAACTCAATAAGATTTTCCTTTGATTTTTTATATAAATCTTTTACAGACATATAAAGTTTACATTTAGATGAAGAATAATTACCATCTACTTTTTCATTAAATCCGCTGATGAGATCCTCCCATGTAAAATCATTATTATTAATTTTTTGTAAAATATTTTTCTTCATAATACTAGGACCATCTTGGTCAATATAAAAAATAGGTCTACAAAGTCTTCCAGAATCAGTATAAATATAAATAATATTTGTTTCTATATGCCAGTGAATACTTGTATAAATAGGTATTAAACCATTTCTTCTATTAAATACTAATAATTCTTTTGTTGCTTCAGGATCATTAACAATGCCAACCCATGCTCCATTAACAAATATTTTTGTTAGTCTAGACATATATTTGAAATCCACTTCATCTAATTTTTTCATAAAAACATTGAATCTTAGCCAATTAATAATTGGTTTAGAAGAACAAAATTTAGTTATTTTTGTCATAATAGCGAGATGTTTATGTAAACCAATATTACCACCGTCGGGTGTATCAACAGGATCAATTAATCCCCATTGTGAAGAATGTAATAATCTAGGCCCAACAACTTTTGCACTGGAATCTAAAGGTAGATTGACTTTTCTTAAAAGAGAGAGCGCCGAATTGAAAGACAAACGATTAAGATCTTGAACAGCACCTAGACGTTTGGTATGAGCTTCAGCTCCCCAGTTCCCTTTAAATGCTTTTCTAAAACCTTCTTCAACAATACGTTCTTTGAAAAATTCTTTATAATTATTGTCAATTAAACTTAAAAAATTCTTTTCATAAATACCTTTTTTATAGTAATATTCTTTGTCTATTTTCAAATAAATATTGCGTTGTTGTAGAGTATAATATTCTTTAAAAAGATCATAAATTAAAGATCCAGGTAATTCAACTCTTTTAAATTTGAAACTATCACGATCAGTAGATTTATTTTCTTTCATAAATACTTTTAATAATTCTAAAACCATATATCCTAAGAAACATGCTTTATCTTTAAAATTAAGTTCGCCAATGTGTGGAAGAAAATAATCAGCTAATATTTCCATAACATGAACAATAGTTTTGCCTTTTGTAAATGTAGCAATATATTTAATAGCATTTTCTTGTGTAAAGATCTTACTAGCATCATGAATAGATGGAATAAATAAATCAATATAGGAATTATATTTTTCCATATCTAATAAACAACACTCTATTATAGATTTATCTGAAGTAATACCTAAAGCACGCATTACAATAAATAATGGAATGGGTTTTCTAACGTTAGGAATATTAACAACAATTTGATTATTTGTATATTTAGAACTTTCAGCTACTATTCTAACGGATAATGTTCTAATCGGTTTAGAAGCATCTTCAGATACCGATCTTATTTCAGCAGAATGAGAATATATTTCGTTAACTTTATCTCTAATATACAACATATTATCGGCAAATTTTTCTTGTGATACAATTACTTTTTCCTTACCGTCAATTATAAAATAACCACCAAGATCATTTTTACATTCGCCCATGATATATCTAACATTTCTATCCAAACCATTCATAATACATAATTTTGACTGTAACATAATAGGAAATCTGCCTAAAAATATTTTTTCTAATGTTGTAGAAGTTTCAATAATATTTCCATCATCATCTTCTATAGTATAATCAATAACCACATCATAATGAATAGTGATAGCATATGTCATATTTCTTAATCTAGCATCATTAGGATACATATAATGCTCATGGCTTTCATCGTAAATAATTGGTTTTCCATAATATAATCGATTTCCTTCATATCCTCCAAAATAAATACTTGCTTGTAATTTGAATCGATCAGTATCAGGATCTTGCTGTTTAAGTATTTTAACTGGATTTTTTTCTTTTAATATACGTTGGATACCCTCTTCAAAAAAATCATTATAAGATTCAATTTGATGATTAACTAATGCTTGAGGATTATCTTTAAAATATTTATCTATAATTTTCCATGGTATATTTTCATCCATTTAATATATTATAATCTTATATTTTTAAGTATATAATATATTTCACAAATTTTTGTTAAAATTAATTTAATATCTTCTAACTCTTCTTAAAGCAGATTGAGACGCGCTATGTTGATCACCTCCAAATGAGCTGTCGTTGTAATTATTATTAATTGAATTTAATTTTTTGAATCTTACATAGTCAGCACCATCATAGACATATCTAGGATTACCAGTATATGCTGATTTTCCACTAGTTTGAATATTACCAGCTAAACCTTTATATCCAGCAAGTGCTTGGCTCGAAAATGAAGGGTTAATACCAGTTACTTGATTAGCAGGTCTTCCAAATATAGGATTTGTTGATTCATTAACAGTTCCATTAACATCACCGGCATTCATGGCAGCTCTAAAAGGTGTAATTTGTGTTTGTCCTTTATTTTTATAATACATAGGACTAACTTTTGAATTTTCAAAAGGAATATATGCTCTATTACCAAAAGATTGTCTTAATATTTTTCTGTTCATAGAACGTCCATTAGCACCATCCATACCAGAACTTTGATTATAGGCACCACCACCACCACCTATTAATGTAGGAGCAACACCTGGTAAACCACATCCTAAAGTGCTGATACACGATGTTTTATTATTTTTAATAATGTTTTTAAAATTATCCTTAATAAATCCAGACATATTATATATTATAAAAGATAAAATAATATATAATAAAATTGTATTATTCTATCATCACACATACAATTAAAATAATTAATTTTTATATAAAAGAAGTAATCCAATTAATATTGCTAATAATAAAAATGGGAAAACTACTAAAAACCAAGATAATCTGGAATAACCATATTTACATAAAGCATCTAATACAATTGTCCAGAAAATAACATATAAAAATTTAAATAAAAATAGTAAAAATGAAGATGGGACATCGCATTCATAAGAACCTACACAATATCTAGTTCCAGAACCATACATTACATTTTGTATAATTATGAATACAATAGCAAAAAATGATATCATAAAATAAATGTAAGCGGGGCTACATAATTTATGTAATTTATCTAATAAAGCCATTATAAAATATATAGAGAAAATATATATTTTATTCGATATATTTGATATATTTGATATATTTTTAAAATTTAGATGCTAAAGTTTTTGAATTATTTCTAATTTCTTTAATATTAGGCAATGCTCCTGGAATAATAGTATTAGTTTCCATTCCCGGTTGAACTGTAGGAGAAGGTGATACAATAGGATGTTTACCTCTATATACTCTTCCTAAAAATGGTGAATTGTTAACTAGATTATTCATACCATTTCTATATAAGTTGACTAAACCTTGTCCAAACATACCACCTTTTTGATATGGAGTTAGTCTACTTTTAAAAGCGCCATAAGTCATTTGAGGTTCAGGTTGTGTTTTACCAAAGAAAGGATCTGGGCCGCCGGTAACTTGTCCGTGAGGGTTAAATAAAAAATAGTTACCCATATTATCAACATTCCATGCACCAGGATGTTGAGGGAAAGGATTTGCTCCTAAACCATATCCTCCTTTGTGTTTTCTAGTTTTATGTTTTTTTGGAAGATGTTTTCTAGAAAGATGTCTTTTTTTAGACATATATTTTTTAGAAACGCGATGTTTTTTAGACATATGTTTTCTAGCAACATGATGTTTTTTAGACATGTGTTTTCTTTTTTTAAGCAAATTTTTTCTCGAATTTTTCATATATATATATTAAAGAATTTAATCAATTTCTACATGAGTTAACATATGTCTACGACAACAATATTTTTTAAGTTTTAGTTTGTCTAAAACAATACCTTCAGGGGTTTTGTCAACATTTTCATCTGTTAAATATATTACTTTATTAATTTCTAATTTTTCATTCATTTTAATTTTTCGAACTTCTTTTTCATAAAAGCGATATTTGTCTGCTAAAACTTTTCCGCAGGTAAAACATTTGATAGGAATAATCATTATATAATAATTAATAATATTATATAATCATTAAATCAATTTTATAATAAAATAAAATTTTTAATTATTTTTTGGACATTTTCCACGAGCATCAATACATTTATTTCTAAAATAAAAATAATCTAAAGTAAAACATTTTTTACCATCAATACTATTACAATGTTGACCATGGTCTATACCAGAATGTTTTTCTTCACTTGCCACATTAATGCCATCCATAGTTGGCATTCTTTTACCATGAAATACTGGACCTCCTCTATTGCCTGCTACACATGTATTATTACTTAACCATATACAACAACTAGTAGAGTTACACGAATTTTTATTTAATTTTTCACATTTTTTTTCTTGTTGTGATGGACTGTTGCTTTTGTCACAGAAAGAACTAGTTAATCTATTCTGAAAAGATTTAGGTTTGTTATCATTATTATTTTGTAAAGGTTCAATAGTAACAACTTTTTTTAGTGATTTTCGAACTAATGGAGTAAAATCAACATTTAACATCGCAAAAACAACAAGAAGCGTAATAAATAAGATAGCTACTAAAATAATATTATCTATATTTTGTTTAAAATATTGAATTACAACAGAACTCATTATATATATCTTAATAAAAAATAAAAAATAATTTATATTATTTCATATCCATTTTCTGTTTTAGTTTTTTTAACTATTTTTTTTTTAACAGTAGTTTTTTTTGTATCATTTTTATGAATATTATTATGGCAATCTTCGCAAATATTAACTAGATTAGCAACATGATTTTTATGAAAACCTTCTTCTAAATAATCATTTTTATTAGCATTTTTTTGATATTCTAAATGATGAATTTCAGTTCCAATATTTATTTTACACATTTCACATAAACCTTTAACTTTTTTACTATTATATTTGCTAGTATCCATATCTAAAATATTTTTATATACATTATTATATTTTACACGAAGTTCATGGGCTCTATCTAGAAAATTTTGCGGTAAATTTAAAGATTTACATACTTCTAAACCATACATGCTATCACCAGGACCTTCTTTCAATTTTCGGTCATACATTAGTTTATTTGTAGACTTGTCAAAAATAACTTCCATATGATATAATTTAATTTTATTCAAATTTTTAACTTCTTCATATTTTACAATTTCATGAAAATGCGTAGCAAACATAAAAGAACTTTCATTTTTATGTAATTCTTCTAAACCAGAAACAAAAATACTCAATGCTGAATCACTTTCAGTTCCAGAACATAATTCGTCACCTAGAATCAAACTATTTTTATTTGAAAATTGTAAAATTGTTCTTAATTCTGACATTTCAACCGCAAATGTAGAGAGACCTTTGAAAATATTATCATTACCTAAAATTCTTGTAAAAATGTAATTATATGGATAATACTCAAATGTTTTACAAGGAACAAATAATCCAGCTTGAGCCATAATTATAGAAATTCCAATAGATTTAATAAAACTAGTTTTTCCAACAGCATTAGTGCCATATAATAAAACGCCGTTACTATAATCTTTTTTATTTGTATTTCCTAATTCTAAATCATTAGTTACATAAACTTCACGTGTATTTAATTGTTCTATTAAACAATGACGAATTCCTGTAAAGTTAAAAAATGATTTATCACTTTCTGTAATAATAGGCTTACAATAATTATATTTAGATGCTATAAAACATTTACATTGTAAAATATCTATTTCGCTAATAAATTGAATAAGATCATCTAAAATATTATTATTTTCAATAAATTTATTTACAAAATCATTGTAATATAATTCTAATATACCGAGTAATTCATTTTTTGAATTATTAATTGATACTGCTATATTTCTAATAGCGCTATTTGTTATACATACATTAGAATTATTTCCATTATATGGAATAAAATCAATATTATCAATATCTAATTTGAATGTTTCATCACTATCAGTGAATTCAGATTTATATTTTAGTTCAATACTTTTCTCTCTACTTTCGAAGGATTTTTTTAAAAATGTTGTTCTTCTTTTTGTAGAAATAAGAGTGGGTTCCATTTTGGGTGTTTCATGTAATTTTACAAATTCGGTTGTTTTTGTTGTTTTTTCAAACTCTTTAATCATATTTGAAAAATTCTCTCTAATACATTCAATTAATTGTCGTGATTCTATAGATTTTTTATAACCATTATCTACTTTTTCATATAATCCTTTATTAATGAAAAATATGTTTTTGAGAGAATTATTACCGCTATCGCTAATGTTATTAATATCATCAATATATTTTGCTTTATCTAAATCAAAAAAATCACTAATAATTTTTTTAATTATTTCACTTTTATTTTTAATATTATTAATATTTTCATCTTGAAAATATTGTTTTAATTTTTTATCTTTATTAATAAGAATATTAATTTTGTCAATTAGTAAAATATTATTGTAAATATTACTAAAATCTTTTGGTGTAATTTTTTTCATAACTAATTTTCTTTTTAATTTTTCTAAATCACGAATTTCTTCTAGTAATTCTTTATATTTATTCCAATCAGTGGTTAAAAGATATTCTGTAATATTATAAGATTTATTTAATTTTTCAATATCAGTAATTGGATTTAATAAATTATATTGAAATCTTCTTTTTCCAATAGGTGTAACACAATTATTCAATAGTTTACTAACACAAGATAATTTTCCATTATATCTATTATCAGAAATAATATTTAATTGTTTGAGAGAATGATTAGCTAATATAAGACGATCAGTATAATTTTCATATAAAGGTTTAGATAATTTTGATACTAAATTAGGATTATGTTTATAAACAAAATCTAATAAATAACAAAAAGATTGAGAAGCTATACAATAATTTTGTATTTCATTAATAATAATTTCTTCATTATCAAAGGGATAAAAACGCTTGATAATTTCTTGTTGATATATTTGTTTTTCAGCATTTTCAGCGCTTTTATGTAGATCACTTGAATAATTATTATTTTTATTTAAAATAATTTTATGTATTTTTGAGCATTGAATATTTGTAAAATTAATAATATCATCAATAATATATTCATCTAAATTAGATAAAATAACACATTAATTAGGATTATAAATGGAAATATAACGTTCAAGTTCATCATATGTACATGGATTATGATAATAAGGCATTGTAAATTCAAAGAGAGAAGTTTTTCCAGTAAAAATATCAATATTTGATATACCAATATTAATTTGTTCTCCAATACCAATAATTTTATTTGAAGAATGATTTATCCAAATAGAAATAATATTATTTGTTAAATCTTTACTTTCATTTGAAAAATATGTTCCCGGTGAATAAATTCCATTTAAACTACGAGTAGTATTTTTGGACTGTGAATCTTGAACATATACAACAATTGTATAACCATTATCTTGTAATTTTTTAATATATTTATCTAATTGTGGCAAACCAAATCCAGCCATTACTACTTTTGATTTTCCAACACAAATATTTTTTCTGCTAATAGCCATATCATTAATTTCATCAAAATCTACAATATTACTTCCTTTAATATTATTATTTTCATCTAATAATCCATATGCTTCAAAAAAAGAACCAACCTGCATTAGTAGAAGTGTTCTCTCTCCATATTCATTTTTCCATTTACTTGTTAAATCTAAATAATCTTTAACTATAGTCATCTAGTTAAAAAATATTTTAATCTTTAAATTATTTTATTATGCTTTATAGTTTAAAATTAATTTTGTATTAAATTTTCTAACCCATCGTGTAAATTTATAGTAATTTTCCATCCTAATTCTTTTAGTTTATTATTACTTATATAATATCGTTTATCATTAAAAGGTCTATCTTCTATATATTCAATCCAATCATGATAATTATTAGTTCCTATTATTTTTTTTATAAGTATTTTGGCAACATCTATTATACTATATTCCATATTTTCATCACAACCTATATTATAAATTTCTCCTATTATACCTTTTTCTAAAATTGTAATAAAAGCATTTGCGGTATCAAAAGAATGTAAAAATGCTCTAACGCAAGTGCCGTCTCCTTGAATAGTAACCTTTTGTTTAGATTTTAATTGTTTAATAAATTTTGGAATAACTTTTTCTGGATATTGATTGGGACCATATACATTATTACCTCTTGTAATTATAATAGGCATATTAAATGAGTGACAATATGATTGAACTAACATTTCAGCCGCAGCCTTTGAAGCAGCATAAGGGTTAGTTGGACATAGAAGAGAATGTTCTGTTTTATGTTTCTCATTTATTTCTAGCATAGATTCACCATAAACTTCATCAGTTGAAACATGTATAAATATTTCTAATGTTTTACAATATAATCGTGAAACTTCTAGAAGATTATGAGTTCCTAATACATTATCTTTTGTATATTGTATAGAATCACAAAAAGAATTTTGAACATGAGATTGTGCTGCAAAATGTAATATATGTGTTATTTTATTAGATTGAAAAATATATTTGAGTAAATCATAAGACTGTAAATTTCCATTTATAAATTTATAATTAATAGATTTTTTTATGTATTCATCTATATTATTTTCATTAGCACAATAATAAAGAGCATCAAAATTTATTATTTTAGTATGTGGATATTTTTTAACAAAAAGATTGATAAAATTAGATCCAATAAATCCTGCTCCACCAGTTATAAATAATATTTTATTATTCATTATAATATAAAATATAGAGTAAAAAATATTTAATTTTTAACTAAAAAAACCTTATTATATAATATATGAGTAATATAATAAACAATAAGGTTGATAACGGTAAATTATTAGTAAATCTAGCTTACTTACGAACAGAATATGCTAGTTAAAATACATATTATGCAACAATGAGAATGGCTTTTGCTATAGCATTAGTATCAGCATATACAAAAAATTTTTATGTTTTAGCATTTTCAATAATTTTACTAATTGGGGATATATACAATATAAGTTTATGGGTAATATATTAATAGAAATAAATGAAGTTACAAGAAATAACAAAAAAAATGTAGATTACAAGGATTTATATAAGTTGAGAAAATTTAATAACATAGTATTTATATTTTATACTATAATATTTATAATAGCAATATATTTACAATTTAATCATAATAGAAAAAACTTTTTAACTAATATTATGAAAAGTATTAAATAAAATTTAAATAAAAAATAAAAGTGAATAATAATTTTAAATAGTAGAAAAATTATTATTATACAATAATTTTTGAGTTAATATCAATAGATTTATTGGTTGAAAATTGTGGAACTTGTGTGTAATTATTTTTTAACAATTCTCTCATTTTTAATAATAATTCTTTCCAAGTTAATTCAGGTTTTGAATTTACAGAATTTAAAAAGGACCATGTCATAGCACCTTGAAATTTATTATTTATATAAGCATCTGCACTGGTTTGAGAATCAGAAGAACCACTGATAAAGAAGATATTACCTTTTGCTTGTGTATTTTTATCATTAATAATAACTTTATTGTAATCACTTGTAGTTAAATATCTATATTTAAGATCTAATAAAGTTCCACTATGACAACAATCAAATAAGACAAATAAGGTAACTTCTTCTTTTAAATATTGATCAGCAATTTCTTTTAATTCATCATCTGTAATTCCTTTATGATCAATTGATACTAATAATTCATCTTTTCCATCTAATTCATCGCCAATTCTGTCAAATGTGTATGAACCATGTCCACTATAAGTAAAATATATTATATCTCCTTTTTCTGAATTAATTAAAAGTTCTTTGTATTTTTCTAATATATTATTTCTAGTTGGCTTTAATGGTGTATCATCAGTTAATGTGAAAATATTATCATCATTTACTTTATGATCTTCATTTAAAAATTTTTTAAGTGAATTTACATCATTAATACAACCTCTTAGTTCACCATTAGTATTTCTGTAATTAATACCAATCATTAATGCTTTAAAATTTTTATTAATTTGTTGTGATGACAATAAAGAATAATATTGTTTTATTTTTTTCTCTTTTATTTTTTTAAATTCATTTAATTTAAATCTATAATAATTATATAATCTTTGAAAATATATACGTTTTATATAAGGACGTATACGCAAACTTCTAATCCGTTGAAAATGATAATTATAAAATCTATTCAAATTATCAATATTTTTTTTGTATTCATTGTTAATAGCTTCAAGTGTTACCATTATACAATATACTAATATAAAATAATTAACAAAAAATATTATTTTATGAGGGATAAAGGTTTTAATTTTCTTCTATTTTCTTCATTATGCCAACTACCTGTAAAATGATGTTTTATAAAACCATTTCTTGTATGAGGAATAATAGAACCAATACAAAAAACATCAGGTGGTAAAATTGTTATTCCGTGATTTTCATGTAATTTCATATATACATTTATCATTTGTGTAAACATTAGAGGACCAGTATAATCATGAACACTTATAAGATATTTTTTTGAAATAATATTTTTAATACATTGCTCATATAGTGCTTTAAATAAAAATAATTTTGGTTTCGCAATTATAAACCATTGACAACATTGCCCAGCCTGTTTAGTATTACAACCGTAAAATTTACTAAATTCATTACTAATAATGATAGATGTTTTTTCTTCATCTATTAGCTTATGCCCTCCGCAAATATAATTATTTGTATTAATAATATTTTTACATTTTGAACAAGGATTTATTTTAAAAGTATTAAAATAATCAGGATTAATTGAGTTTACAAGTGAAAAATTACCTTTATTACCATGAAAATAAATAAAATCATTAAATAAATTATCTATATGTTGTAAAGGTTCACAGTCCATATCAGCATATACCCCCCCTTTTAAATAAAGAATTAAATATCTAAAAGTATCAGCAATAGCACCACTATTTTTAATAGTTTTTATTATTTCTTCATGTTGTGGAAAGTTCTCTCTAACTATTTTATATATATCTTGATTATCATATAAAATAATTTCATATCCAGTATACATTTTTTTAAATTTTTCATAGCATTGTCTCCATATATAATTATCTATATTATGCTTATCTTTACATGTTAAATGTAGTATTTTTGGGAACATTTATGTAATATAAAAATATATTCTATATTTTATTTAAACTTATTTCAGAGTTATTATTATTGTTATTATTATTATTATTTTTAGTTAATATATCATCAAGTAAATATTTCATGTTATCTATTAATTTTTTATTTTCTGGAGAATCTCTATTATATAATTCTCTAAAAATTTCACTTTCTTTTTCATTTGTAAATATAGGTTCTTTTTGATAATTATCAAAATCTTCTTCTTTCAAAGATAAAATATAATTAATACAGTTATTTGGATTTTGAAAATCATTAGCAATAATTATTCTTTTTGGATTAATAACTTTTTTAATATATTTTGAAGAACCAATATAAATTGGGATACATCCAGCTGCTAATGCGTTAATTATTTTTTCTGTCATATATCCATATTCGATAGTATTTTCCGCAGCTAATATAAATTTAAATTCAGAATATTTTTTAATGAGTTCTTCAGTTGATTTATCCGAATTTTTATTTAAAAAATTAGAATGATTTTTATCACCATTATAATCGAATACTAATTTAGTATGTATACTTTTTGGATTACAATATTCACCGAGAGCATAAGTTTCTTTTGTATATTTTGTAAATATATCAATAAATTTTATTCTATTTGTAGTAACATTCCAATTTTTATTACGAATACAATAACCAAAAATTTTTTTTCGATTTTTAATATTTAAATAATTATTATTCCATAAGTTTAATTTTTGAATTTTAATATAATCAATAAAACCATATGGTATATGTATACTATTATCTTCTATTAATGTTGTAAATAATATTTTTTGCTTTATTTTTTTAAATTTATCAGTATTTGATATAAGATTATAGAAATTAACTGCTTCCCAATTTACAAAAATATATTTTTTATTATTTTTATTCCATTCTTTTTCATGATCATAATGATGAGAGCAAATAATAATATCAGCATTTGAGTTATTTTTTCTAATAATATTAATTTTTGGGTTATATAAATATAATAAATAATTAATAAAAAAATATGAATATGTATATCCAGAACCTTCTGATCCAATTATTATAGTATTTTCTTGCTTTCCACAACACATATTACCATGTCCTTTTTTAATAGAACACATAAAACAACAAAAGTTTTTATTATTGATTTTTTTATAACCACATCTACATAAATTATTATCTAAATTTAATGAAAAATTATCCATTTATAATATTTTGATATTATAAATTATATGAAATTAAATTTATGTAGATGTGGATTTTTAAAAGATGAACATCAAAATTTTTGTTGTGTATTGTGTAGTTTAAACAAAGGTCATGGTCCTCGCTGTAAACAAATAACAAAAAATAATATTGTTGTAAATCACTGGTTAAATATAATAGAAAAAAATTCAAAAAATATAAATTTAGAAAATATTAATAATTTATATAATTATAAACAAAATAATAATATAGGACCACCAGATAGTTTCTCTTTTATAGCAACATATAATGTGGTAAATGAATTAAAAGGTATGTTATTATCATTGTCATTATATCATCCTAATTCTATAGTTTATGGATTTGTAGATATAAAAACAAAAAAAGAATTAGAAACCATGACACCTAAAATTAAATTAAATTTAATTTTAGAAATAAAATTGGAAAAATATTCAAATAAAAATAGAGAACAAATGGAAAATGAAAATATATGGCCAGATTTTCAAATGGAAAAAGCTAGAGTAATATCATATTCATTACATTATTCTTCTAATACTTTATTTTTAGACTCTGATATAATATTTTTTAATGCTATAAATTGTATTGATAAAAGTAAAGATATGGCCTTATCTCCTCATTATATGAAAAAATCGGCATGTGATTTGTATGGTTATTATAATGGTGGGATTTTATGGGTAAATAAAAAAGGAATAACAGATGATTGGATTGAATTTACAAAAAAATCTCGTTATTATGATCAAGCATCAATTGAAGAACTTGCTAAAAAGTATAATTTTCAAATATTAGGGCCTGAAATAAATATAACTCCATGGAGATTATTTCATGTAGATAATAAAATAAATGTAATTAACAATATTAAATGTTATAAAAATAATATTTATTATAATAATAAACCAATAGTATTTATTCATACACATTTTAATAAAGAAGATTGCTTGTTTCATGAATTTAACACTATGTTTTTAAAACTACTCTATCTTTGTAAAAAATATAAAGAACTATTAATTATAGATTATGTAAAAAATAATAAATGGATAATAAATATACCATCACAGCCCAGAAATGATATATGGAATCATACAAATGATAGTTTTCGAGAATTAGCATATTTATCTACTTTAAAAAATAATGATCTAAAAATAAATATTACAAATCAAGATCATTGTTCAATATATAATAAAGTATTATTATATGATAGACCAAATAAGGATTGGATGAATGATGATATCTATAAATATTTATTAATTAAAGTTGGCAATGGTTCTATTGACAATGAAATAAAATTTTTAAGAGATAAAAATTTAAATGCCGAACCATGGATATTTTGGCCAAGAAGTCCAAAAATTCTTGAAAATTTGTTAGAAAAATATCCACCATTATCTTTTGAAGATAGACTAATAGAATCTATATTTATTGGTAATTATGAAAATAATGTTCAAGAAAAATTTAGAAAAACAAATAATATTTGGGGTAATGTAGTAACTGAATTTCATTGTACTTCTGGAAATAAACATAAATTTACAAAAGAACAATATTTATTAAAATTAAGAATAGCAAAATATGGTTTATGTTTAAGAGGATTTGGTAGCAAATGTCATAGAGAGGTTGAATTAATGGCATTTGGAACAGTCCCAATAATTACACCAGAAGTAGAAATAAATTCATATATAAATCCACCACAAGAAAATATTCATTTTATTAGAGTTTCAAATTCAAATGAATATAAAGAAAAAATTAAAAATATAGATGAAAACAAATGGAGTAATATGTCTAATTCATGTATAGATTGGTATGAAAATAATGTAAACAGTAAAAATGCGTGGAATACAACAATTTCAAATATTCTTTATAATATAATTATATAAAATGAATGATAGATGTTTTTGTGGATTTAAAAAAGAATTAAATAAATCTAGTTGTTGTGTACAATGTTTTATTGGAAAAGGTCATGGACCATTATGTAAAAAAATAGTTTGTAATAATACAGAAGATAATAATAAAATAACAAAAGTAATTCATAAAACAGGACCAAATACAAATAATTTTGATAAATTAGAAAAGATATTTGATAATGATAAAAAATATTTATTTAATAATTTAATTTATTATAATGATAATGATTGTGATAATATTATTAAAAATAATTTTCCAATAAAAATTTATCTAGCCTTTAAAATGTTAGTTCCACCAGCCTTTAAATCTGATATTTTTCGTTATTGTATTATATATTTGAAAGGTGGAATATATTTAGATTTGACAAATTCTTTTATTAAAAAATATTTGATAGATGATACTATAGATATAATATTAGTTAAAGATAGACCATATCATAATTTAGATAGAGTTCAAATATCATTTATAGCTGCAAAACCTAAATTAAATTTTTTTAAATTTTTATTATTAAATATTTGTAATAATGTATTAAAGAAAAAATATGGAATAGAACCATTAGATATAACAGGCCCAAGAGCTTTTATGAAATATTTTAGTATTTTCTTTAAAATGAAAAAATTAAATATGGGTACTTATATTGTAAAAGGATTAGATAATAAAAATTACAAAATTCAATGTAATTTGAAAGACACTGGTAATTATGAAATAAAAAATTTAAATAACGAAACTATAATAAGAAGTAAAATTTTGGGGGAAAATATACATAGAGAAATTTTAAATGATAAAAATAGAACGAAAAATTATGACAAATTATGGCATGAGAAACGTATTTTCTTATAATATTTATATATATTATGGATAATACAAAAATACCAAGTATATTACATATGACATATAAAGTAAGAAAATTAAGTCCTATTGTATATAATAAATGGAAAAAATTAAATCCTCATTATACTTTTACATTTAGCGACGATAAAGATTGCTATAAATTTATTGAAAAAAATTTTAGTAAAGAATATGCTGAATTTTTTAATAAAATAGTTTTTGGCCCAAATAAAGCAGATTTTTGGAGATTATGTAAATTATATATTGAAGGAGGTGTATATGTTGATATTGATATTTATCCATATATTAATTTAGATAATTTTATAAAAAATTATACATTCTGTTCTTGTATTAATAATGGAAATGCTATATTTCAAGCAGTAATTGGAAGTACAAAAAATAATGTAATTATAGAAAGAGCTATAAAATTTTTTTATGAAAAAAGATATGAAATGAATTTATTAAAAAATATTGGTTATAATGCTTCTCCAACTCATAACTTATATACTGTAATACAAAATATTATAAGAAGAATACCTAGACCTTTTATATTATATAATATAAAAATAAATAATGAAAAAAACATTGAAAAAATTTATTTTTATTATGAATTATTATTGCAACCAAAAAAAGGATTAGATGGATATTATGTTATTGATAAAAATAAATTAATATTATTCAAATCAAGATTTGATAATTTTAGTAAATGGAAAAATAATTTAATATAATATTTTAATTTACAGTAATTAAATTTAAAATAATAAATAATTAAAATAATATATACTATATTAATTATTTATGGAGAGAAAAATACCAAAAATTATCCATATGACAAATAAAACAAAATTATTTCCTGAAAATATAATTAAAATGTGGAAAAAATTAAACCCAGATTATACTTTTACATTTAGCGACGATAAAGATTGTTATGAATTTATTGAAAAAAATTTCAATAAAGAATATGCTGAACTTTTTAATAAAATAAAATATGGTCCTAATAAGGCAGATTTTTGGAGATTATGTAAATTATATGTAGAAGGAGGAGTGTATGTAGATATAGATATTGTCCCTTATGCTCCTATTAATTATATTATTAAAGATTCTACTTTTTGCTCTTGTCTTTCTATATTAGGTAATTCAATTTTTCAAGCATTTTTATCAGCTACACCAAAAAATATATTAATTAAAGAATGTATACAATCATTTGTAGCTAACGCAGATAAAATGAATATTTTAAAAAATACAAATAATCATAATGTTCAACCAACATTTGATATGTATAATACAATGATTAAAAAATTAAATGTAAGAAAAATAAATCCTTTTATTGTTTATAATTTAAAAGTAAATAATAGAGAGAATGATAATTCATTTAATGAAAAAATTATGTTTCTTCAAGAATTCAATTTAAAACAAACTATGAATAATAGTTTTGGAATTAGAATGAAAAATAATAATGGTTCATTGTACAATATGTATGTTAGAAATGGAGAGAATAAAATCGTTTTAAAGTCGCGACACGATTCATATCAAAATGGTTATAATTATTAAATTTAAATTATATATTTTTTATAATAAATTATATAATTTATTTTTCATCATTAAGATAATTATGTAATAAATTATCTTTATTGGTATTATTTATATTACCACTTAATAAGCATTGTTCATATAATTTTCTGATTACATCATTTGGAGCTTCACTTCCTGCTTTTAATAAATTATGTTTTCTTAAGTAATTCTTCATTTCTAATACAGATGTTCTTTTTATCTTATTATGTTCAGCATTAATTTTTTTGCGCGTAGCAGCATTTTTAATTAATATAGAAACCTTTCTATTTTTTTTACCAAGATGATATTTAATAGTTTTTGTTTTTGTACTAATATAACTATTATTTGGATAAGGGTTAGAATAAGTATTTTGATTTTTATCGATGCTATTATTTATAACTTGTGAAACTTCTCTCTTTATTTCATTATTTATTTCATTATTTATTTCATTAGGTATTTCATTATTTTCAACATTATTTGATTGGTTATCTTGAACATTATTTATAGTTTCACTTTTTACTGGTAAATTTACTAACTGTGGTTCTTTATATGATGTATTTTTTACTGTGTAATTTTTCCATTGTCTAAATGTTGGCTTACTACCATTTTTCAAGCAACCATATGGAACATCGCCATTTTCTTTATTTGTTATAGTTAATTTAGATTCAACATCATCTTTTTCTTTTAAATTATCTGGCATATCAATATTAATAAGAGGTCTATTTGCCTTCATTGTTTTATTACGCCCTTTTTGTGATAATTGTTGTAAAAAATTTAATGATTTCATAAATTCATTTTGAAATTCATTATTTTCTCTTGTATCCAAGTTTTTATAAATGCCTTTTTTTTCTGTATTACTTTCATCGTTACTATTATTTTGAATACTTTTTCTCTCTACATTTTCACTAGAATTCTTCTCTTTTTGCTTGTAATTTTTTATTTTTTGTAACAAATCACGTTTTAATTTATTAGGTTGAATATTATTTTTTATAGTAGATATTTTCTGTGTTTTATTATGTGAATGTTTTTCTTTTTTTGTTCCACCACCAACTTTAAATAAATCAGGATTAATAGTTATCGGTTTTATATTACTCATCTTTACTTTATTAATTTAAAAATAAATTAATAAAATCACGAATAAAAAAATATTACGAATACATTAAAGCTATTATTTTATTATCTTCTTTTTCTTTATCATCGTTATTATTTTTAAATAATTCTAATCCTTTTTCTATATCTCTAAATGTTATTTTTGTTTTTTCTCTATCTTCTAAACAAAAAACTCTTCGACTATGTGCTATTTTAATTTTTGAAAAAAAGTTCTCTATATCTCTCCCAAATGACTTGAATAACAATTTGTTATCTTCAAAAAATTTTGATTTTATTTCATCACTTATTGTCCAGCCATTATCATTTACTTTTTTAATAAAAATATCTTTTAATTCTTCACAACTATATTCATTAATTTTATAATTCCAAGTAAATCTAGATCTTAAACCTGGATTAAAAGAAAAAAAACAATTATTTAATTCTTCTTCATAGCCAGCAATAATAACCATTAATTCATTCTTATGATTACTTAAAGATTCACATAATGTATCTAAACACTCTTTTGCAAATGAATCTCTCTTTTCAGCATTGCCTAAACTATACGCTTCATCAATAAATAATACACCTCCTAAGCAATCTTTTATAACATCTCTAGTTTTTAAAGCTGTTTGTCCTAAATATCCAGCAATTAAATCACTTCTAGTGACTTTTCTAAATTTATTACTTTTTAATATATCCATTTTACAAAAAATATCTCCTAATATCATAGCTATTTCAGTTTTTCCTGTTCCTGGTGGACCATATAGAACTGTGTGTAAATAATCTTCATTTATTTTATTTTCCTTTTTTGGTATATGTAAATTTTGTAAATAATAAATTATTTGGTCACTAATATTGGTTTTAAGTTCTTGTAATCCAATTAATGAATTTAACTTAAAAAGAGGCACTTTAATAGAATGTAATTTTTCAAGATCAATATTGTAAATTTTGCTTTCATCATAAGGATAATCTTCTATAATATTAAGTAAGTCTTGTAAACCATTTATCTCTCTTTCAATAATAATTTTTTCCTTTTCAATTATAATATTTTCATCAAAAAATTCTTGATAATCTTCATCAGAGTTTAAATATTGATACCAAAATTCATCATTACTATTATTCTGATAACTAATAGAACCATAATGAATATGTTTTTGAGCATCATTTTTATTTTGTATTTTATTTTTTGGATTATATTCAGTATATGAGAAATTTTTATCTAATGATCGTTTTAATTTATTAGACATATTAAAATAATAATGTTGTTATTTTAATATAATTATTTAATATTATTTAATATTTATCTATATTTTACTATATAATAATAGGATATACATAATATTGCCCATGATAAAAAGCCAATTATACAAAGCAAATATAAATTTTTTGAAAAATACTTGCATATTGTCCAAACTATAACCCACATTATAAAAATAATTAAATTTACAAAAACAGCACTAGTTATAAAATTTTCTTGATTTTTTTATTTATTGCAAGTAAGCCTAAAATTCCAATTGGAAAACTTGATAATAATGCTCCAAGAGTAGGATTGCCTTTATTTGAAATTATTATAACAAAATAGAGAAGTATTCCTCCAAAAAGAGCATTAAACATTGGATTATTTAATAGTTTTACTAAATTCATATATATAATAATTTATATTAATTTAAAAATAAATTGATATAGATTAATAATTTTTAAATGAAAAAAAAAATGTGTGATTTGAAAATGGAGCGCAGTGAAAATTTTAATGATGAAGAATTAAATGCAAAAAATATTTCAGAAAAAGAAATTCCATGGACAATTATTAATTCATACTTTTCAAATCAACATCTTAAACAATTAATTAGACACCAAATTGAATCTTATAATGATTTTATTAGTAGACAAATTCCACATACAATTGAAATGTTTAATCCTGTTCTAATTACATCAGAACAAGATTATAACAAAGAATTAAAAAAATATGGTCTGGAAGTTTATATTAATTTTGAAAATTTTAGTTTACATAGACCTCAAATTCATGAAAATAATGGAGCAGCAAAAATTATGTTTCCACATGAAGCTCGACTAAGAAATTTTACATATGCATCAAATATGACAGTTGATTTAAATATTAAATATATTGTAAGAACCGGTGAAGAGCTAGAAAATGTTCAAACATATTATAAAGTGCTTCCCAAAATTCACATTGGCAAATTACCTATAATGCTAAGATCAAATATTTGTGTATTATCTCAATATAAACATTTAACATCGGAAGTAATTGGTGAATGTAAAATGGATCCAGGTGGATATTTTATCATTAATGGTTCTGAAAAAACTTGCCTTGGTCAAGAAAGAGCAGCCGAAAATCAAATTTATTGTTTTGATATTAGTAAAAATAATAGTAAATGGTCATATATGGCAGAAATTAAATCTGTTCCAGATTGGAAATGTATTTCACCAAAACAAATTGCTATTATGATGTCTTCAAAAAATAATTCATTTGGATATGGACTATGGATTCAAATTCCAAGACTTAAAAATCCAATTCCAGTTGTTATATTATTCAGAGCATTAGGTGTAATTTCAGATAAAGAAATTTGTGAAAAAATAGTTTTAGATTTAAATAATCCTCTATATGAAGTATTTATCAAAGAATTTAAAGCATCTATTATTGAAGGAAATAATTATCTAGATTATGAATCGGCAATGAAATATATTACAACTAATGTAATGTATACACCAATGAATATGGATAAAGAACAAGGTGCTATTAAAAAACGTGAATTTGCGGAAGAAGTTCTAGAAAATGACTTATTTCCACATTGTCATAATAAGACACAAAAAATTTATTTCTTAGGATATATGATATTTAAATTATTCAAATGTTATTTAAAACTGGCACCAGTTGATGATCGCGATTCATATATTAATAAACGCATTGATTTAACAGGAACACTTCTTAATAATTTATTCAGAAATTACTTGAACAAGCTAGTAAAAGATATGCAAAAATATATTGTAAGAGAGATTAATACAGGTTCATGGAAATCAACAGAAGATTATAGTAATATTATTAATTTAACAAACATTTATAAAATTATTAAATCTACAACAATTGAAAATGGAATTAAGAGAGCATTAGCAACAGGAGATTTTGGTATTAAACAAACAAATAGTAATAAAGTTGGTGTAGCTCAAGTTCTAAATCGTCTTACATATATTTCATCTCTAAGTCATTTACGACGTATTAATACTCCTATTGATAAAAGTGGTAAATTAATTCCTCCCAGAAAATTACATAATAGTTCATGGGGATTTCTATGCTGCGCAGAAACTCCAGAAGGTGCTTCAGTTGGTGTTGTAAAAAATTTAAGTTATATGTCAACAATTACAATTAATTCAAATAGCACGCCATTACTAGATTGTGTAAATCTTGAAATAATTAAAATAGAACATTGTAAAGATAATTTAGATAATTATGTAAAGGTATTTATTAATGGCGCTTGGATTGGTGTAACTGATGAACCAGAAAAATTATATTTATCTCTTAAAGATAAAAAATATAAGGGTATTATTAATATTTATACAAGTGTAATTTTTGATTATAAAAATTGTGAAATTAGAGTTTGTAATGATGGTGGAAGATTAATTCGACCTGTCCTTAAAGTAAATAATAATAAGATTTTATATACACCAGAGATTATTAATAAATTAGAAAAGCAAGAATTAAGCTGGAATGATTTATTAATTGCCTGTAATATTGATGATTCTATTATTGAATATATTGATCCATTAGAACAATCATTTAGTATGATTGCTATGAAAAAGAACGACTTAGTTACTAGCAAGAAAAATAATATTATTTATAAATATACTCACTGTGAAATTCATCCAAGTTCAATTTTTGGAATATTAGCATCATGTATTCCATTTCCTGATCATAATCAATCACCAAGAAATACATATCAATCAGCAATGGGAAAACAAGCAATGGGTGTTTATGTAACAAATTATGAAAAACGCATGGATAAAACAGCATATGTACTATCATATCCAATGAGACCACTTGTAGATACGCGAATTATGAATATTATTAATTTAAATAAAATTCCTTCAGGAGAAATGGTAATTGTAGCGATTGCTTCTCACACTGGTTACAATCAAGAAGATAGTATCTTATTTAATAAAGGTTCTCTAGATAGAGGATTATTTCAAGCAACTGTATATCATACAGAAAAAGATGAAGATAAAAAAATTCAAGGAGATGAAGAAATTAGATGTAAACCTGATCCAAATAAAACAAAAGGAATGAAATTTGCGAATTATGATAAAGTAGATCAAAATGGTGTAATTCCAGAAAATTCTCTAGTTGAAGATCGCGATATTATTATTTCAAAAATTCTTCCAATCAAAGAAAATAGAAATGACCATACTAAAGTAATTAAATATGAAGATCAAAGTAAAGTATATAGAACAAAAGAAGAAACTTATATTGATAAAAATTATATTGAAAGAAATGGAGATGGATATAATTTCTGTAAAGTTAGATTGCGTATTGTAAGAAAACCAGTTATTGGAGATAAATTTTGTATTAGAGAAAATGCTTTAATTTTAACTGATTATGGATGGATTTCATTAAAAGAGATTGATATTAATAAACACAAAGTAGCTACATTGAAAAATAATAAAGAATTAGATTATGTTTATCCTGTTGAAAAATATGAGTTTGATTGTGTTAATGAAGAATTATATTCTATGAAATCTCAACAAGTTCATATGGTTTGTACTAAAGAACATAAATTATATATTAAAAAACGACTTCATAAAGAATTTGAATTTATTGAAGCCAAAAATGCGTTTGGTAAAAGAATAAGATATAAAAAAGATGCTTTAAATACAAATAAAGATGTAGAAGATTTTGTTTTAGATAAAGAAAAATATAATATGGATTATTTCCTTATGTTATTAGGTTCCTTCATATCAGATGGATGGATAGAAAAAGGTAAAAATTATACAAGAATTAATATTGCTATGATTAAACAAAGAAAAAGAGATTTTATTGAAAATGCATTGAATAAATTGAATATTCATTATAATATGAAAAAAGATAGACTATTAATAGGTAATACATATAAAGAATTAATTGATTATTTCAAAATATTATCTGTTGGAGCATCTAATAAATATTTACCTAAATTTGTTTGGGAATTATCTCAACGACAATCTATAATATTAATGAATTCATTAATCCAAGGTGACGGTAGTTATAATAAACAAGGTTCTTGTGGTTATTATACATCTAGTTTTAAATTAGCAAATCAAATACAACAATTAGCATTACATTGTGGATGGTCTGGAACAATTAAATTGTATGATACAAAAGAAGCTGGATATGAAACATTAATTGGTGAAAGAATCATAAAATCTAATTATGATAATTATTGTATTCGTATTGTTAAAAGTAAAAATAATCCAGAAGTAAATCATGGACACGTCCACCAACAAAATATCCAAGAAGAAACTTATTTATCATATACGGGAAAAGTAGGTTGTATTGAAGTTCCAGATACTCATCTATTTTATTATAAAGAAGATATTTACTCACCGCCAGTATGGACTGGTAATTCTTCAAGACACGGACAAAAAGGAACTATTGGAAATATTATCAATGAAGAAGACATGCCTTTTACAGCAGAAGGACTGAAACCTGATATTATTATTAATCCTCATGCTATTCCTAGTCGTATGACTATTGGTCAATTAAAAGAAACATTATTAGGAAAAGTATTAGTTCAACTTGGACTATTTGGCGATGGAACAAGTTTTGAAGATTTAGACATTAAAGATATTTGTAAAGAATTACAAAAAAATGGTTATGAATCTAATGGTAATGAAGTATTATATAATGGTCTTACTGGAGAACAAATTGATAGTAATATTTTCATTGGACCAGCATTTTATCAAAGATTAAAGCATATGGTAAATGATAAACAACATAGTAGAAGTATTGGACCAATGGTTAATCTAACACGTCAACCAGCTGAAGGGCGTTCAAGAGATGGTGGTCTTCGTTTTGGAGAAATGGAAAGAGATGCTATGGTAGCACATGGCGCCTCAAGATTTACAAAAGGACGTCTATATGATGCATCAGATGCTTTCAAAGTAAATGTTTGTAAGAAATGTGGATTAATAGCAGCATATAATGATAAAACACATATTCATTATTGTAAAACATGCGAAAATAGAACAGATTTTAACTTAGTTCATATTCCATATTCTTGTAAATTATTATTCCAAGAACTAATGACAATGAATATTGCTCCAAGAATTATGACATAAAAATTATTGTTTATTACATTAAATTAAAGTAAAGATATTTTTTTACATTTTTATATTAATATAATATAAATGCCAAATATTACAATGACTATTCATACAAAACCTTTAGTATATAGAAGTCAATCTAATAGTATAGGTTTAAGTGGTATGGCTGTAGTAACTAGTAGAGCAGATACTAAAGTTAGTAATATAAATGGAGCCAATCCACCAAAATTTTATCCATCAAGTCAAGGTTATTCTAATTATGCTAATTTAAGAAGAGTATATAAAAGTGATGCTGGTGGTGGTGAAAATTATTTTACATCATCCCAAGTTATGGAATTAAAAAAAATAAATGCTGTTGGAAAAAGTAGTTTTGGAGATAATGTTCATGGTTTCTCTCATGGATATATTGATAAATCTTTTACAAATACTAAATTAAGACATGTTAGAAATGGCGGAACAGTTGCCCCTCCTAAAAAATCTTCATTAGATAATAAATTCCGAAGTGGTGGTTCAGCTATAACAAATGTTAGAAGAGACTTAAATAGAGTTGTTAGACCATAAATAAAAATATAAAAATTTTATTAAAATCTTATATTTTTTAAATTATTTTTTTAAACATTTATTCGCAATTGACAAAAATAATATAATTAAGAGAGAAATATATATAACATTAATTAAATTTTTTACATAATCTATATTATCATCTTCTAATTCTGTAACATTATTTGGTTGTTGTTTTCTATTTTCAAATGCCTCTCTACATGGCGTATTTGTAACTGGATTAATTTTGTTTGGAAACCAACAAGGATTCATGTTTTTTATATCAGAAGTCAATACATGTTGTGTTTCTTGAGATACATTATTATTTACATCAATAGTTTCCATCTTAATATCTTGACATTCTGGACTATTACCTAACATAAATGCTTGAAAAACACCAAGAGGATTTAATTGTGCTATATTACTCATTGTTCCGGGAAGTAAACCTTCAAATTCAGTAAAATTGACTCCCATACCAGAAGATATAAATGGTATTTCACCATCTGGAACATTATTTACATATATAAATCTATTGACTTGATTTCCAGTTTTTTTATCTGTACATTGAGCTCCGGTTTGTAAAAAATATTTATTTCCTAAAGGTTTTCCTGTTACAGAAGCAATACCACCCCCACTAACTAATAATTCAGTGTAAGCAATTAGACCATTTATATTATTACCAATCGCACCTAGAGAACCATTACTAGACATACCAATTTCTGCTGGTGTTCTTATAAATTTATAATATTTGTAATTTGGACCTAATATTTGTTCTTCCGTACCAGATAAATCATTCATTATATTATCAAAAAAATTACTCATTATATTAATATATGTAAATAATTTTATTTAAATTTAATTTAATCCACTAATTTTTGGTGGTGGATCTTTAATAGTTTTCATATTTCTACCAGCTGTTCCAAATCCTTGATTTCCTATTTTGTTTACCATATCTGTTACACTTTTTTGAAGTAAATTTAATCGACTATCCATTCCATCAACTTGTTTTTTTAATCCTTGTAATTTATTTACTTCTTTTGATAAAATATTAATTTGAGAAGCATTATTTATAGATAAAAATAAAGGATCTTTACTTAAACAAGAATTATTATCACTATTTTTATTATTTTCTAAATTTTCTATAGTTGTAAAATAATTATTATATAAAATAACTAATAATACTAAAGCTAATAATATTAAAATATAATTCATTATATAATATTATTATTTATTATTTTCTATAATAATATTATAATGAATTTGTATAGTAGTTATAAATGGCAATTTCAACCATATGTATCATGGAAAGGTAAATCAACTACATCAATTATACCAATTAAATCTAGACCTAATACTAATCAAACTAGTAAAGCAGCTCATAGCGCAGGTAATAATCCTATTTATGTAGATGAAGCAAACGATTATAGTAGTGCTTTTGGAACCGCCAGACCTTTAAAACATTATAGAAAACAATTAAAACCTCCTAGAAAAGATAGCGCTAAAAGTGTAGGTAGAGACCAATCTATGATAGATTTACCAGGAAGCACTGTTTATTTAGGAAATAATTCAGATGATTGCTCAAAATGTAAAGATGAAGATAATAGCACATTAGGGTCAATAAAAGAAAATATTTTGAGAGAAAATAATGATATTAAAGAACATATTCATGAAGGTGATAAATTTTTAAATTCATTTAATGGAAGACCAGTTTGTCAAAGTTGTAATGCTCCCAATAATAGAATTCGGAGTGCTGTTACTCTTTTAGATAAAAAATATTATTCTGATACAAGAAATTATTTAAAAAGTAGAGTTAAAACATATCAACAGAATTTAAATTTATCAAAAAATAAATTTATTCAATATCAAGATCAAGAAGGTAATCCTATATATCCAACTAATAATTTTTATTCATGGCAAGGATTACTTAATGATAAATATGGTTTAGATGGTGATAAAGCAATTGCTCCCCAACAATTTGTATCAACAAATTTAATACAGAAAGGATGTAATGATGAATGTAATCACGGTTATACCAAAAAAACTATTATATATAAACCAAGTAATCAAAATTTTGCTCAGCAAGGAGCTGTATCTTCTGGATTAAGAACATTAAACGCAAAAGTAAATAATATTAATAAAAATGCTAATTCATTTTATACAGCTTGGGGTAGAGAAGGTGCTAATGCTGGTAAATATAGTTCAAATGTTAACCCACCAATTTTCTTAAAATCTAGATATCAAGTATGTATACCAAATATAAGAAGAAGAGTTATATGGAATAATAATACAGGCAGACAACCTAAAGGTGGAAACGGAAATCATACTCTTTGCTTTCATACTCCACAAGGTTCTATTGTACCATCTACAAATGGAGATACTATTAGCAATATATCTGGAGCCGGAACAGGAAGACTTATTCCAAAACAGCAAATCTTTAGATAAATTTTTATATTATTTTATATACATTTTATATTTGTTTAATATATAAAATGTATTCAAATATGAATGAAATAAACAATCATATTAGTTTATCAGAAAAAATTGGTTTATATTCTTTCGCAGCAATCTAGTCATGATTTGTCAATTGAAGTATTATCAATAACCTTGCTTTTTTCACTTTTAATATTTAACAATAAATTTATAAGAACTGTAGATAAAAGATATATAATTGTAATAACATTTATTTTATTAATATCTGGATTAATAATTCTATTTAGTGCATTATTTAGATTTATATGGCTTATAAATAGTAGAAAAATTAATGCTAAAAACTTTTTATACTCAATAATATGTTATTTATTATTAATATTTGTTTATATTATATTTTTTGTAGTGGCTATACAGATATATTTTTAATATTTAAAAAACAATATTATCATTAATCCATTTTTTTATTTGAGAATTTATAGGATTTAATATACTATTAATTCCTGTAATATATTCATTATAATTTTGAGGATTTTTTTCTAATAAAACTAGTGTGCTATAAATTATATTATAGTCTTGAATACTATATAGTTTTGTTATATTTATAAAAACATCATCTATATCTTTTGTATCACTTATAAATGATGAATTTATATTATTAATTAAATTAGTTAAATCATTATTATTATTATTATTATTATTATTATTATTGTTTGAATTTACAATTAAATTATTAGAATTACTTTGAACAATAGCATTAGAATTTTCATCTATATTATTTGTATTATTTGTATTATTTATATTTGTATTTGAATTTAAATCACTTTCTAAAAACATTTTATACATTCTTAAAGTATGTAATAATGCTGGATTATCAACTTGATTATATGTTACAATTAAATTATCAATTCCTTTAATGCATAATTTTTTCAGTAAATTAAATAAACTATTATTTTGAATTTCTGGCATATTTTTATAAAACTTATTAAATCTTACAACAGCATTAAATAAATAAAATAAATCATCTTTTGAATCATTATAATAAGCTCTAGATAATGGTTGACTCCATCCTGTTGCTTGTATATATAATAAATTATTATGTATGTTTAATTTACTACCAATTGGATAAAACCCTAAAAATGATATTTGTATCATTGCTTGTAGTGGTTCTAAAATAATTTCAAAACGTTCTTTCCGTTTTCCTTTTGAAAACATATTATAAGCAGTCATCATAGAATACATTGATTGTTATAATATTTATAATTAAAATGCTTTTATTAATTTTATTTATAATTATTTATAAATAAAACATTTTATTTAATTATAATGATTCGTTATATTTATAAATCTTTTAATAATTTTTTTTTTAAAGAATCTATTCCTAACTTAGGACGCTGGTGTAATAAAAGTATTCCAACTTGTAATGATAAAGTTATAGAGAGAAAAATGACAATGGCTATTATGGATAATGATATAGGATTAAGTAATTTAAAATTTGATAATAATAAAAAAATTTCTATTAATAACAAAAAAATGACTATACAAGAATATATTAATTATTATTATTTTCTATAATAATTATATATGAAAAATTGTTGTAATATAAATAAAAAATCTAAAAAATGTATAAGAAAAGATGGCAAAATATTTAGTTTACCAAGAAAATTTACAAGAAAACATTGTAGAAGAAAAAAAGGGTTTTCGAAAAAAAGTTCATGTTCTCCTTTCAAATATTGTAAAACTGTTAAAGGCGGAGGTCCTAAAGAAGAATATTCATTTATTTTAAAACAAAAAATAGGAGAAGGAGAGAAAGGAATATATCAACCTGAAATACAAAAATTAATAATAAGTAATATTCCAGCCTCAAAATTAACTCCAGGTTATATGTTAGCACGTAAAGAATTTTTAAAAATGAGAGAAGCACATGAGCAAAAAAAAATGAGAAATAAAAAAGTTGCTACAGAAGTTAAAACAAAAATAGATGAACAATTGAAAAAAATAACACAGCAAAAAATTGCTCAAAAAAAAGCACTAGCAGAGCTAGAAAAACAAAAGCAAATAGATGAATATAATAGAAAAAGAGATATTGCTAAGGAACAATTTAAAGAAATACAAGAGAGACCTGTTTCTAGAAGAACAAGAAGTCAAACAAAGCAAAATAGAGAAGAACTCAAAAAATTAGAACGTTATGTTTATTAAATATTCATTTCCATAGAATAGCGAACTAGTAAGGTAAATACTAAAGCATGTAATAAATAACCTAATATAGTAGGGCATCCATTTTTATCACATATTTTTCCTATTAAATTACCTAAAATACTTTGTGTTAATCTAAACATTGTTGGGTTAAATAAAATAACTACTAAAAATGTTCCTATTAAAGAAAATTTCCATTTTTCTAAATTATTTGGTTCTAATTCTTCTCTACATTTTTCGCAATTTAATTTATTATTTAACATTTTATATATTATACTTTTAAATAATAAATAAAATAAAATATATATTTAATTTCTAACAAATAATAAAAATTCTTTAAAATTTGATGGTGCTTTTTTACGACAATATGAATGTATATGAACCCCGTCTGCTATTCGAGCAAACATGTATGAGCACCTTGGAATGTCGCCGGTTCCTAGACCACCATGTTGATTCATACAAAATATTTTATTGCGATAATAAGGAAATACAACATTTCTATTTCTAAATGCTATATATGACGATGTATTTAGATTGGTAGATGAAGCAATGTATTGTTGTTTTTTGATCTACCTCTTTGTTTTACGTTAATAATTCTATCAACGTGTCTAATAGCTCAGATTATTTGATATTTATATATAAAATATTTAATACTAAATATTAATATTATATGAAATTTTTATAATATGGTATTTTGTATTTTATACACCATTGGATACATTTTTGTATATTATTATTTTTAATATTTTCTAATTTATCATCTTTATTATTATTATTATTAATTAAATTAATAGTTGATATAATATTTTCTATTTGTTGTTGCCCAATAATTGCATTATATTCTTCTAATTTATTTAAAAAAAAGTATGGAATATCTATATTTAATAGTCTTTTCAAAAAATTTTTGTCATTGTTAATTTCTATATAATTTAAAATAATTTTATCTAATATACTTTTCACATTAATAGATTTAAATTTTTTACATACAATATATTTTTCGGAATTAGCATATCGACTAGTAAATGGTTTAACAATATAAATTTTTTCATAACATAATGATAATAAATAAATTAAATCTACAGATGCTTCAGTAAATAAATCAAAAAATTTTAAAATAAATATACCACCTTCTTTTTGCATTGAAATAGCAAAGCATATTTGATATAAAATCAATTTAGTTGATACAATTTCTTGTTTATTAAAATCAACAGAAAAATCAAATCCACCATCGCCAGTTATAATATCAATTGAATTTTTGTATTTTTCATAACAATATTTTAAATTTTCAACATCAGATAAATCACCATTTTTATTTATACCATACTCTATTTTAACATTTTGATTTTTATTTAAAAAATGGTGGCTTTTTTTCCATCCAGGAATATTAACATCATCATTTATTAAAGTCATTCCATAATAAATATCATTTGTATTATTTCTTAACCACAATAAAGCTTCTATAAATCCACCTGGACCTTCTGCTAAATGAAAACTTGTAATATTTGGTATTGTAATATCATTTAATATATCTAATAAATAAAAAATTTCTATTAATTTAAAAAATGATCTAGATAATGGTTTTAGTTTAGATACAGAAGTTTTATAATATGGAATTATACTATGTATATATTCATAAGGATTTGTATATTTTTTAAACGAATCCCACTCTGAATAATATATATCTATTTGTTTTTTAGCATAATTAATATAATTATGTAATGATTTATTTATATAAATATCAATATTATCTACATCATTTGTATATGTAAATGAAAGATTATCTATATTTGCTGTATTACTATTACTTGGTAATAAATAAAAACTCATATGCTAATTATATAAATAAATTTATATTTATATAATTTTCCAATTAAAGGTTATAATTTATGATTCTAATTTTAATTTTTTAATTTTTTTTGGTTTAGTTTTTTTTTCTTCCTTCTGTATTTCTTTATTTGTTTCTTCAATTACTTTTTTAGATTTTAAACTTTCAACAAATTCTTCTTTTTTTTCTTCCGGAGTTTCTTTTGTTAAAATATTATTAGCATCAACAACGTCAATATTTCTAACTTTTTTATAAATAAAATAGTTATTAATAAAAGATACTATTTTTTCTTCATCACTCATTTTCAAAGCGTTACCATAATTATTTTTTGTTCGTGGATTTCTCTCAATTTCTTCTAACATTTTGTTATATAAAATTTCAAATGAACCAACAGATGATGGAAAATTAATTCTTTTCAATTCATCATCTGTTAATTTGGAAAATCCATAATCTTCCATTAATTGATCTAAATAATCAAAATTTACTAGATATTCTTTAAAAACTTTATTAATAGATTCTTGATATACTTCAATACCATAACCAATACAACTTATATTATTATCAAAAGTTCCTCTATCATATTTTTTTGTAATTTCAGTAATTTTTTTATCATCTTTCATAAGAGTATAGCTTTCATTTTCTTTCTTATCTTTAAGCAATTCAAATATTTTTTTACCATTAAAACAAGTTCCTATTACAACTCCATTTATCGCAGTACATTGAGATAAATTAGTTAAGAAATTTTGTAATATATTATTATTTTCAAACATATAATGTAAAGCAAATTGTATTGAGCTTACATTAAATCCTCCTTCTCCTTTTCCATAAATATTATATACTCCTTTACCTAATAATTTTTCATCTTTTGGACCATTGCCAAAAACAGCTTCTGTAATTTGTTTACCTTTATCTGTAAACTGTGCGTCTAATTTACGAATATTTAATCCAGCATTGCCTTGGATAAACATTACTTTTGGTAAAACCTTAAATTTTTTCTTATAATTAATATAACGAGCACAAGCTCCATCTAATTTATTTTCAATATTATCTCTTGAAATATCTAATCCAAATACAAATGAAAGATTTGCATAAATCCATTTTGGTAAATCACCACCTTTTCCCATAGCATAATCTATTAGTGTGTCACCTTTTTTTGGAATAGAATTTACTAATATATTTTTCACATATAAGTTATGAAAATCACGCAATGGTCTAGTAATTGAAACACCTTCTACTTTATTATAATAAATATCATCATCTCCTAATTCATTTTCAATATTTTTACCAGTTGAAATCATTTTTTCTGTAATTGGATTATGGATACTATGCCAGTTACTATTAGCTACATGATATGCATTACCAAAATTCTTATTACCTGCTCTAAAATCAGCTGTTTTGTCATATCTCACTCTTAATGGAATCCATCTCCATTGTTTTTCTTTTGTAATATCATATCTAAATTCAACAATCATATTATCTTCTATAATTTCATTTTCTTCTGTAAACATTTGTTTTACATTTAAGTTATCATAAGATAGTAAAACATTACAAATTCCAGCATCATTATCATACGGATTAGTTGGAAAGAATTGAACAGGTTTATATAAATCTTCATCATCTATATTTACATTACTTGGAAATACATCTTCAATTATATTAACACATGGATTTATATAACCATGTTTTTTTATATCAAAACCAACCCGTAAAATTAATGTTTTGTATTGATTAATTTGATCATTGGTTAAAACATTTGTTCCTGATTGGAAAATATTACCTATAAATTCTTGCCCATTAGGCATTTTCTTTGTTGTAACTAAAAAGTCAATTGTATTATATATGGCTGGTTTCCATTTGAATGAATAATCCCAAGTAATCTTATGTGATTTTGCCTCTTCTCCTATTTTATCACTACCAACACCTTTATCCATTGGAGTAAAAATTAAACCATCAGTATTATATTCGTAAAAATCATTGTTAACTTGAGATAATATTGTATTACATCCTACAAATATAGATTGTTTTTCACTTTCAGAATAGAATTTCTTATTTTCTATTCTAATAGGTGGCAAACTATTTTTACTTCCAAATAAAATAGGCTCTAATCCTTTCAAAAATTTATTCAATAATGGTAATCTAAAATTTGTTTGAATATCTTCAATTGTAAGTGGGGTAAATCCTAAACTTCTAACATCTTTATTATTAATAAAATAAATATCAAAAGCTGCATATAAATTAATAAATTGTCCTTTTTTGTTATATAAAATATGTTCTCCATCTAAAATACTTTCATATAAATCCTTATTTTTTGTTTCTGCTCCGGTAAATTGAATATTCATGTTTGTTGTAATTAAATATATTTTCCCTTTTTTATTAATAAATAATAGTTTTCTATCACCATCAGCCTTATCTGTTACTGTATACATATTTCTAATATTAGGAATCTTAGCATCTTCATTTTTTTCAGTAATATTATTCATTTGTAAAGTATAAGAACTAGGTCCAATAAAATCACGAGTTTGAATATTTTTTTCATATTTACTATCTTTTTTAATAATTTTTAAATAATCTCTGCCAATATCATTTTGTTCATCATAAGAAATTGGAAATTTTGATTCTTGTAATCCAGATAAAATAATTTTTATTAATTTTTTAATTTTACCATCTAATTCCTTAAAATCAGTAGAATCATTAATTTTATCATTATCTAATTCAATTTCTATTTCATATTTTTCACTTCCATCAAATATATTACTTTCTTTTATATTATAATATTTGGTTTTACTTTCTTTTACAATACTCAAATCAATATTAACTGGATAATCAGTATGATTAAATGTAAATCTTTTTATTAATCTGTAAAATTTTTTTACATTTTTTAATTCACCAATAATACTATTTATTTCATCGGTTGATGTTATCATCTCTTCATTTTGATATGATGCTCTAAAATTAAATTCATCAACATTAGCTGGATTATTTACACTTTCATCTTCTATTAAATCTTTTGTCATGAAACTAACATCTGTATATATATTTCCATTTTCATCAATAATATTATTACTTTGACAATATTTTTGTATATTAGTTAAGCCATTTATTTGAATACGTAATTTTTTATCTGATAAATCAGGATTTATATTCAAATAATGTCTACCAAAATCATCAAATGTAAAATTCATTGATTTTAGTATTTTAATCACATTATCATAGTTAATTTTATTAATATTTTGAATATTTTTAATTTTACGAGTTCCAAATCTGATTTCAAATTCAGGACTATTATTTTCGTCAAATTCATTTCTAGTATCTAAATATAATTTTAATAATTTACTTAAATTATCTAATGAATTTGTCATATATTATAAAGTAATATTAATATTTATATAGTATTAATATTATCAATTTTATATTTTATATTTTACTTATTAAAATTTTTCACATATTTTCTGATATAAATCTTTTTTATTTTTATTTTTAATATCACCTTCTATTATTTGTAATTTTTTAGCCATTAATTCTAATTCTTTTATTGTATAACCAGAAATAGCCTTTAATGGTTTATTAATATTTTCTATACAATAATAATTATTTCTATAATAATCTAAATCTTTTTTAATGATTAATAATGAATCTTTATCATTTACATTGCTAATTATATAAATATCATTAGTATTATCAAGTGAATCATTATTTAATTCATAATATTTATTGTTAAACGTATAAATTAAATTAATTTTATATAAAACACACAGCGCCACTAATGTTTTAAGTGTAATTTTTCTCTCATTTAATAAATCATTTTCAATTGTAGATAAAGTTAATTTATATGGTTTCAAATCATTTTTATTTTTACGTAATTTTTCAATACAATATATTTTAAATTCTTTTTCAATTCTAAAATTCTCATTTTCATCCCAAGATTCATTAATTATTTTATAAAAACACCAAAATAATTTATCATTAGAATATGGAACATAATATTCACTTTTTTCTTTGGAAATATTATCTCTATTATTATATTTTTCATTTTTCTTATTGTAATTTTTCATATTTTCATTATTATGTAAAAAATTACAATAATTTTTATTAATATTATCTTGAGTTAACATATATTTTTTATAATCTTCAATTTGTAGCATTTATACTTAGACTTGTTGATTTTTCTTTATTTTCTTTATATAATTTATTTTTTTCCTTGAAAAACTCATTTTCTATATTGATTTTTTCTTCTTCAATACTAGTTAATTGTTCTTGTTGAACATTTACATATGTAATATATTCATTTAATTTATTATACAATGATTCTGATAAATCAACTAAATTAATAAAAACACCATTATTATTTTCATTTATCATATTTGAATTTTCTTCATTGAAAATTTTTAAAATTTCTATTTGATGAAATTTATTTAAGTTTTCAATATTTGTTTTTAATGATATAATTAATTCTGTATTAACTGTACTCATATACTGTAAAATAAAAAAATTATTTTATATTCTTTTTACAATTTTATAAATCTTTATTTAATTCACTTCTACATCTTCACCCAATTGTTCTAGTTGTTGTGGTTCTTCTTTTTCATCTTTCAAAATAAGCTTGGGTAATTTCTTTTTAGTTTTTGGTTGTAATTGTAAAATATTTTCATGATCTTCGACTAAACTAGCAATAATACTAATATATTTATCATTTAATTCAAATCTTTGACCAATTACTTTTACTTTAATATTATCATTTTCTTTAACAGAATTGAAATATGAGGACATATAGTTATGATCTCTTGCTACAAAAATTAGCAGTGGACTATTTTCTTTTGTAATTAAAGCTCTAATACCAGCCTTTGTAATATTTTCAGCAAAACAATTAATTATCATTCCTTCTACTGGATTACACACATAACATTCTAATACAACATTGAAAATAACTTTATCAGTCATAACCAATCCACTTGAGTAATTTTGAACTTTTACAGAACCAGATTTTACATAACCTTGAATTATACATTTTCCTTCCACTTCACTAGCAATTATTCTTTCTAAAGTTTCTTTCATATTTTTTCCTATATTAGTTATAGAAACACATACTTCTCTTGAAAATAAAGATTTACTGTATATTTCATTGCTTTCTTTCACTTTTAATTTGGTAATTTTTTTCTTAGGACGAATTTTAGTTTCTATTTTTTCCATTATATTATGATAATATTTATTATAATATAATTCTTAAATTATATTTCAATTATTTTTAAAATTCTACTTTTTCTATATTATTTAAAATTGCATCATCACTATCTAAAAACCATATTTTATCATCTTTTTTAATATAATTATAATATCTTAATAATAGTTCTTGTAATATACATAGATATTTTGAATTATATTTTTTTGTATTTTCATTATTATATTTTGATTCTCCTTCTATTATATTTAATATTTTTATAATATCACCTTTACCTGATTGATCACATCTAGCTCCTTTATTGCGTTTTTTATCTAATTGTTTTACTTTATATACCATATATTCCTTTTTAAAATTTGTTATAAAACCAACAACTACATTATAATTTTTTACTGGAATAATTTTTTTAGATATTTCATTTTTAAGATCAATATAATCTTCTGGTTCACTCAAAAACCAGTTATTATTTTTTAGAATTAATAATTGTTGATTTCCTTGATTTTGTAATATTATACCTGTAAGTTTTTTATTTTTTATAATTCTATTATTAAAAAAATCTCTAATTTTTTTTTCAAATTCACTTAATTTATCTTCTCTCGAGTATAAATAATTTAATAATATAAATTTATCATTAAAAACTAGCAAATCTACAATATGATCTATAATAAAATCATGTAATAATTTAATATTTATTTCTCTCTTTGATAATTCATTTATAACTAATGAAGCAATTTTATACCAATCATCTTCTCCTCTTTCAATAAATACATCTAAAATAGCTTTTTCATAATTATTTTTCATTTGCGTTAATAATTCATTTGCTTTTTCATCATAAATTTCTTCATATTTTACTTCCTTTTCATCAATATCCTCTTTCTCTCTCACATCTTTTTCCTTTTTATCCTTTTTACTACTCTTTTTAATAATTTTTATAACATCTATATCATCTTCTGATAAATTTTTAGATTTCAAATTTATAGATAATTTATTATGTTTATATGGAATTGGAACTTTTCTCTCATAAAGTGTAATATTTGAATCTTTTAATTCTATTGGTTCAAATAAATATAAATCATCTATATTTACCAAATGCCCTAATCTATCATATTTATCAGTAATAAATTCTGTTTTATCATCTACTAATTGTGTAAGCGCACTATATATTTGAACTAATGGATAATTTTTTACAACATTAATTTCATTTATTAGCGTTTTTTTATCAATATAAAAATGTTCTTTCATTATATTTCGTATTCTTTGTTTAATTTTTTCATTATTTGAATTAATGAAATTTTCACCATAAGATAATAAATTAATATCACCAATTTCTGAAACAGGTTTACATTTATAAATACAATTTTCCATGTAATCACATATAGAACTGTATGGTTTATCACCAACTTTATAATCAATTAATTTACCATTAGATAATTCTTGTTTTATTACCTGATTTAACATATTTTCGGTAAAATTTGTTTGTTCAATATTAAGTAAACAATCAACTGAAACTTCTTTTAATATTCTTGTTATAATTCCTATTTGTTTTGCTTTTAATTCAGCTAATCTATAAATATATAAATCAGCAGCTTCTTCCTCATTATTTTCAAGAATAGTCCCATATAAAAATATTTGAACATTTCGTTTTGATAAAGGTAAATTTTTATGACTACATTGTCTTACGGCTCTACCTATAATTTGTTCTGGTCTATTCATATTATACCATGGTTCTAATATATGAACTTGTCTAATAAATTTAAAATCAATACCCTCAGAACCTGCTTGAGATATTAATATTACTTTTACTTTATCACCATTAATATTATCAAGATTAGTAGCAGCCTCTATATCTAATTCATTATTTGGAGACAATAATTTATCACCACTAATAATAATATATTTTGCTGGAACAACATCCTTATCCTTACTTATTTTATAAGTTTTCAAATCTAAAGGATATTCTGTTGGTATTTTTTCAAATAAAGATTTCACTTCACCATATCTTTGGAAACCCATTTCTTCGAGTGCTAAAGCAATTGGAACCAAACCTCCATCTAAATATTGAGAATATATTAATACAACACCTTCAGAATTTATTATATTTTTACATATAGAATCTATTTTTGAACTATATTCTTTTATTTTTTCCTGAGAGAATATTCTTCCATATTTTTCAAGAGCTTCTTTCTTATATTCAAAATTACTTCTAAAAGGAGGATTTGTCGATTCTTTATAACTCATAATATTATTTAATCCTTGTTTACCAACTAGTTCTTTAATATTAAAATTTTCAGATGTTCCATTAATATAATTATCAAATTTTTCATTAGGATAGACAATATTTAAAGCTTCAATTGGTCTTTGTAATAAAGTATAACCAAAAGATTCCATATTTTCAAAATTAGGTAAATCATCTTTACCTTTTACTTCTGTTTTTAAATAATTTATAATAGCATCATAACTCATATTTTGATATGAACCACAATTAATTAAATATAAGGATAATATATCAATACCTTCTATAATACGTTTGCCATTCAACTGTATTATAGGATAATTTTTATTTGTTAATGTATTTTCAGGAGAGAAAACAGATGGCCAAATTCTATAAGGAAATGTATATGGATTTTCTCCTCTTACAAATGATACATATCCAATTGCTTTTCTCTCTAACAATTCTTTACCAACTTCTTTACCTTCTTCATTAATTTTTAAATTTCCATTTACATCAAAAATATTTTTTAATTCAATTGTGCTTCGATTATCATTCATATTCATTAAATTTAATAACCATATTATCTCTTTATAAGAGTTATACAATGGTGTAGCAGAGAGAAGAAGTAATCGAATATTTTTTACATATTTAACCAAAGTTGTTAATTCTTGAGCAACTCGTTTATCTTTATTATCATCTGTAATTCTAATATTATGAACTTCATCTATTATAATTAATCTATTTGCGAAATTTTTTTCTAATTGTATTTTTTTTATATTTTCTATTTTATTTGTATCACTCATATCTTGTGGTATTTTAGTGCTTTTTTGTATATAATTTGCAAATTCAGTATATCCTAGAAATAAATATGAATTATTTATTATTCTTTTAATTTGTAATATTACCTTCTCTCTAGGTAACCCTTTCATATTCATTGGATTAATTTCTTTTAATAATCTTTGACCAACGCAACTTCTAATATTCCAATATCCATCTATTAATTTCAATTTATTTTTATCAAATAACTGAAGTTTAAAGTTATCTTGAACATTCTGTGATGCAACAACTATTATTCGTTGAGTTATACCAAGTTGCTTTAAAAATTCACGCATTTCTTCAGCGACACCTATAGCAGAACATGTTTTACCAGATCCTAAACCATGATATAATAATAAACTATTATAAGGTGTTTGTAATGATAAAAAATTACGAATAAATTGTTGATGAGGTGCTAATTCAAATTCCGCATTACATAATATATCTGCTTGTTTTTCAATATCTACTATTTTTCCATCATATTTTGTGTCATTAAATTCTTTTTTTTCAGCTATTTTTTTTGAAAATTCTGGATCATTTAAAGTAGGATATAAATGTTTATAAGTATTTAATTCTTCTTCATTATTATTTATTTTTTTCCATTCATTATATTCTTCTAATTCTTTTTTATTTAATTCTTCATTATTTAATTTTTGATTATTAATTTTTATAGTTTTCTTTGAAGACATACTTATATATTATGTATATAATGTATATTTTTTTAATATATTGTCAACTTTCTTTAATATATCTTTTTTCTCTAAATTATATGGTCTTATTTTTTCCAAACATTCTTCATAAGAAAACCATTTGACTTCACTGACTTCACTTTCTTGGAAATCAAATTTTGGTTTATTTAAAATATCTAAATAACCTATGTAATATTTATGCTTATAAGATTTGTAATTTGAACCTGTAAAAATTTCTTCAAGCGGTATAATATTTTGTAATAAGCATATATCATTTTTATTATAACCCGTTTCTTCTTCAAATTCACGCATAGCACAATTATAATCTTTTTCTTGATAATTGCGACGGCCTTTTGGAAACCCCCATTCAGGTTCTTTATAATTATTTGTTATTTCATCAATTAATTTTGATAAATTATAGTTAATACTATTAATAGTTATACCATTTTTTAATAATTTAAATTTTTCTTTAGATATTTTTTCTTCATTTTTATATTGAGTTCCAACATATTCACCCCACAATTCATTCCATAATTCATCAAATTCTTTATTTTTTATTTTAATACATTCATCATAGGTCATTTCTGATAGTAAATTAATAATATAATCTTTATTAAAAATAGGATATTTACCTCTCATAAAATCTACATAACCTAAACTATCTTTTCTCTTTATTAATAAATATTCTAACTTATCATTATTTTTTCTAAAACAAATAATTCCTATACTAGTTATTGGATTTTTACATTGGTGAAATAAATGTCCAACACGTCCACAGTTATTACAAAAATTAGTATTTTTTAAAGTTTTTGTAGTCATAATCGTTATTAGTTATTTAATTTATATTTTTATATCATTTATTTTTATGAGTTTAGATCCAAAAATATGGGGGCCTCATTATTGGTTTGTATTACATACTATTGCACTTACTTATCCTTTAACTCCTAATGATACTACTAAAAAAAAATATTATGATTTTTTTCATAATTTACCATTATTAATGCCAATTCCTGATATTGGCAATTCTTTTAGTAATTTACTAGATAATTATCCAGTTACTCCTTATTTAGATTCTAGAGAATCTTTAATAAAATGGCTTCATTTTATACATAATAAAATAAATTTTTCATTAGGAATAAAAGAAATTACTTTAGAAGAATCATTATCTAAATATTATGATAATTATAAACCGAAAGAAGAAATTATATATAATGACATAAAGCAAAAACAAAAATATATTTATTTTGCTTTATTATTATTTTTAATAACGGGTTCATTATATCTTTATAAAAAATAATTATATTAAAATCTATATTTATATTAATAATGAGAGTTAAAAAAGGAGGTCAAGTTATTGGAGCTGGAGGTTATGGTTGCGTATTTAAACCTGCTTTAAAATGCGAAGGTAGCAATAATAGAACAACAGGCATAAGTAAAATGTTATCAAATAAAGATGCTGATACAGAATGGAAAGAAATATCAAATGTTAAAAACATAATATTAAAAATTCCAAATAATGATAGATATTTTTTATTAGGCGATATGAATATGTGTAAACCAAATTTACTAAGTGAAGCTGACAAAAAAAATATGGAAATTTGTAATTCATTATCTAGAATTGGTTTAAACGCAAAAAATATAAATAGTAATTTGGGAAAGGTTAAAATTATTAATATGCCTGATGGTGGTAAAGATATACATGAAATTTTTTCTAAAAACACTGTAAAATTTGAAACAATAAATACTTCTTTAATAGATTTATTGAAAAATGGTATTATTCCTATGAATAATTTAGGTTTATTTCATAATGATTTAAAAGGTGAAAATATTCTTTATAAAGATGAACATAGTAGAATAATAGATTGGGGGTTAGCTTCAATACAAAAAGGTAGTAAAATTCCTTCTGTAGTTACTGATAGAGTAGTTCAGTTTAATTTACCATATTCAAATATTTTATTTAATTCTTATTTTAACAAATGGTATCCAAATCAAATACGTATTAATAATATATATAAAAATAACCCATTTATAATGGAACAATTAGAATTAATTGCTATAAGTTGGTTTGAATTATGGAAACAAACGGTAGGCGAAGGACATATTAGACACATAAATAATTATATTATAGTTCCTATATTTTCAAACTATGGTGTAAGATTAAAAAAAAATGAAAATTTAATTTTATTATTTTTCTCAAAATATATTGCCAAAATTCTTTATGAATATACTGATTTTAATGCTTCAATACCAATATTTAAAGATGAAGAATATTATAACAATGTATATAAACATAATTGTGATGTATGGGGATTTATAATGAGTTATTCTCCTCTTATTAGAAATAATTATTTTAGAAATGAAGTAAAAAATGCTTTATCGTTAAAATATTATATAAAAAATACATGTGATTTATTACTTAAATATTGTTTTAATAGTTATTATTCAACAAAAAAAATTAATATTAATGAATTAGTTAATGATTTAGAAAATATAAAAACTCTTGGCTATAATATTCTTGATAATAATGAAGTTGTTCAAATATTAACAAATAGTTCTAATGGAAAACCTGAAAATAAAAAAATAGAAAAACCAAAAGTAGAAAAAACTGTTAAAAAAGCAGAAAAGAAAATTAAAATATCACAAAAGAAATCATCTCCTAAGAGAGAATCTTCTAAACAAAAATCTCCAACTAAAAAAAGAAAACGTTGTCCCAATGGAACAAGAAAAAATAGTAAAGGTGAATGTATTCCTTAGAAAAAATAATTATAAATAAAATATTAATAATTATTATAAAATGAAATTTGAATTATTAATATTTGGTATAACAGCTTTTTTTATAATAAATACTTATTATGATGGTAAATATATTCAAATACTTAAATCATGGAAAAAATATTATCAAATGATTGGAATTGGATTTATAGGTCTTTCTCTCTACTTATTTATGAAAAAATATCCTCAATATACGAGAAATTTATTTACACATGCAAATAGTTTTATTAAATATATGCCAATTGATAAAGATTCTGCTGATATGATTACTCCATTTTTAACAGCAGGTAATATATATTCAAATTTAAATACTCAAAGTTATAATACACCTCAACAAAAAAGAATGATGAATTCAGGTGGAAATAGTAATAAAAGAAGTGTTGGAGAGACAAAGAAAAAATATGTAGCATCACAACAAAATTGGAAATGTGCCCATTGTCAAAATCAATTAGAAGCATGGTATGATGTAGATCATAAAGTAAGATTAGAATATGGTGGTTCTAATCATATAAGTAATTTAGAAGCATTATGTAAAAATTGTCATGGTAAAAAAACAGCTATGGAAAATATGTTATAATTTTATTTAAAATTCAAAAATTTTTATTTTAAATAAATTGTCTAAATGTTATTCCTAGTCTTTCGTTTAGATTATTTGATTGAGAAATTCTAGAAATACCATGTCTATAATTTTTTTGAAAATTTCCACCCATTGTAATTATTAAACCATCTAATAATTCAATCTTGATACACTTATCATTATTATTATTTTTAGAAACTATACTAAAATATCTATTTTTATTATTATTTTTATTAAGAGTTAATATAGAAATTACATAATTATTAATCATATTATCATCCCAATCGCTATGCAGCGCAATACTATCATGTTCTCTCTCATAGTAATTAATAACAATCTGATTATATCTATTATCAATTCTTTTAAAAAACTGATAAATTGGATTAAATATATCTGGAAGTTTTTCTTCTACTTCTTTTTTTTCATATCCAGAAAACATATAGCTCTTATTAATATAATTTGGAACTTTTGGTGTATTTAAATAACTTTTAAACCAACGATTTGTTATAATTTCATTATATTTAGGATTTGTAATATTTTTATTATAAACTAGAACCTTACTTTTATCTGGAGTTTTTATTAATTCGGTCATTTTATCATAATTATAAAATGAATAGTTTAAATATTCATCTGGTAATTTTGTAAATTTTATATAACTACTATTATCTAAAAATAATTCTTGATTATAAATAATATTAGTATTATTATAAATATTATAAGTCATATTATATAACATATCTACACTTATATTATATTTATATTTTATATCAATAATGGTTGTCAATTTTATAAATATATAAAATATTTATTTATTATAGAAATGGAAATTAAAAAGAAACATTTATTAACATTTTTATTTACAGGATTAATTATTTATACAATTACAGCCTTTTTTCTTTATTCTTACAACCCATTTAAATTAGATGAAAAATATGATATTCCTATGAATATTATATTAATAATATTTGGATTTATTATATTATCATTATTTATTTTTTTTCAATTAAAATTAAATGAATTTAATGATTATAAAAAATTATTTAAAATAACCTTTTCATTTATTTTAATTTTATTATTATTACTTGGAACTATTTATTTAATAATTGTTCTTGTCCAAAATCCAACAATGAATGTATTTTTTAGTATATTTACAAGAATATTAGAAATATTAATAGTTTTATTTACTTTATCATTTTTATATAAATTATTTTCTTCATCATTACCTGGAATTGAAAAATCATATCCAAATTTAGGATTATTTATAAATATTGTATTATATTTACCTTGTTTAGTTGGAGATTTTATAGATTTATTGAGAGAACAATATAAAATAACTAGTAAAACAACATGGATAATATTCTTTATCCAATTAATATTAATTGGATTATATATATTAATACCAATTTTTAAAAACTTATACAATAAACAATTTATTCCATTTGTTAAAGAAAATTTTCCATCTTTATACAATAAATTTTTTCACTCCAATTATACAATTTTACAAGAAGATCCTATATATACAAATCATGAGAAAGTATTAGGAACTTTTCAAAATTTAAAAGGAATACAAGACAAAAATTTCAATTATAATTATGGTTTGTATTTTGATTTATGGATAAATCCGCAACCACCTAGCACTAGTCCTGCATATTCAAATAATTCAAATTTAATGAATTATGCTAATAAATTAATAATTTCACATTACAATAATAATTTAATGTTTAAAGCATTAAATAGTAATGGTGATTATGAAACTGTATTTAAAACAAAAAATTTTCTATATCAAAGTTGGAATAATATAGCTGTAAATTATTATAGTGGTAATGTAGATATATTTATTAATAATGAATTAGTAGCTACGCTACCAGGTATAATACCATACATGAGAGTAGATAATGTAATTTCAGGTAAGGATAATGGCATATATGGAGGAATAAAGAATATTATTTATTCAGATAAACCATTCACTTTAAGAAATATAAGACAATTGTCATTTACTTTATAATATTAGATATCTAATTAATATTTTATTTGATATTTAACAATAATATAATATATATAATTTTATAAAATTTCTATCCATATAATATATTATGGGTTTAGTTAAGAATATATTAACAATTTTAGTCATTATACTAGTAATCTATTTAATATACAAATATCTTTATCCTGATAATGAAATAATTTCATTAAAATCAGCACAAAAAGCAGAAACTATATCTGCATCTGATTTACCAGGAGGTAATAGCAATAACAACTTTGCTTATTCTGTATGGATATACATTAAAAATTGGAATTATAGATTAGGAGAGAAAAAAGTAATTTTACAACGCGGTGGTAATGCAAATGGGGGCGGTAATCCATCAATTACTTTAGGAAAATATGAAAATGATATTAATGTAGAATTATCTACATATGGTCCTAATGGTCATGATAGCAAACCTTTCTCATGTAGTGTTCAAAATATCCCATTACAAAGATGGGTTAATGCAATTGTTTCATTAAATGGAAGAAGTTTAGATATTTATATTGATGGTAAATTAGTTAGAACATGTATTTTACCTGGTGTAGCTAGAGCTGATAATACAGCAAATGTATTTATCACTCCTTCAGGTGGCTTCTCAGGGTGGACTGGAAGAATGAAATTCTGGCCTCACCCTCTAAATCCCCAAGAAGCATTCAATGTTTATAGAGAAGGACCAGGAACTTCTGGAACTAATTTCTTCAATAAATATAGAATTAAATTCTCTTATTTAGTAGATAATGTAGAAAAAGGCGGCTTTGAAATTTAGAAATTTATAATAAAATAGGCAAATAATAAATAAAATTTAAATAATATTTATTATTTTTACATTTCAATCTAAATTTCTTATATATAATATATAAGATGGCATTATTTGATAATACTAATAATTATTTAAATAGTACAAAAGAATTTTTAGAATCTAATAGTTTAATAGCCAAATTTTCCTTCTTACTTCTTGTTATTTTTGTATTTATTATTTTATTAAGATTAGGAGCATCATTATTAACATGGACATTTTCATACAGTGAGGATCCTATTTTATTTAGAGGTATGAAAGATGGAAAAACAATGTCTAGAATATCCACAAATCCGAATTCTCCAAATTCTATTCCAATATTAAGATCTAGAAATAGAACAGATGGTTTAGAGTTTACCTGGTCTGTATGGATTTTTATAGATGATCCTATTTATAAGCAAGATCAATACAAACATGTATTTAGCAGAGGTAATGATGCTCATGATAATGATGGGATTATGAAACCAAATAATTCTCCTGGATTATATTTAACACCAATTACTGATAATCAACAAAATTTATTAATTAGAATGAATACTTTTGAACAAATGAATGAAGATGTTCTTGTTGAAGATATTCCAATAAATAAATGGGTAAATATAATTGTAAGATGTGATCAACATCAATTAGATATTTACATTAATGGAGTTTTAACAAAACGTCATATTTTACAAGGAGTTCCTAAACAAAATTATGATGATGTTTGGGTTACATTAAATGGTGGATTTGATGGTTATGTTTCTGAATTAAGATATTTTGCTAGAGCAATTGGTTTAGGTAGAATTCAATCTATTGTTGATTCTGGACCTAATCTCATAATGGAAGGTAGTGATATTACTAAAGCATTACCACAATATTTATCTACTCGTTGGTATTTTTCTGGAGCTGGCGATGGTTATAATCCATAAATAATTTAAATAATTATAATTATTTTAATTATATTATAATTATTTATAATAAATGTCATTTAACTTTGCTACATGTAGAAGAGTTCCACCTAGTAATTTTTTTCCTAATCCTCCAAGTGATGGTTCTAAAAGACCATGGAGTAGAGCAATCGGTTTTCAATGTTTGAATAATTTTACAAATGAACAACTTGATATGAGAAGAAAAGCTGAAATTTTAAAATATAAAAATAATAATGCTAATTTATCTAAAAAACAAATATATTCAAGAAGAGCTAGAGCTATTGGTGTTGAACAAAAATCATGGGCAACACAACCATTTATTTCTGGAGATGTAACTATCACTTTTGACAATAAAAGTATTAATAGTAATAGTAATCCAAATATCAGAAAATTAGAACGAGTTGAAAATATACTAATTTGTCCATCTAAAAAGAATCCAATATGTAATCCCAGTTCTAATAGTAATGTTCCTGGATATAAAGAATTATGTTATGATAAAACAGTACCACTAATTGGCTATAAAGAGAGAATAAGTTACTCAAAAATAGGAACTACATGGCCCCAACGTTCTTGGGAACCAGGGGATAAAGGTTTTCCTGTTGGAAAAATTGGTTCTGATAATGTAGATAATACAGATGCAGATAATAAAGATATAGATAATGTTAATAATTATATTTCTACAAAAAATATAAGTGAAAATATTACTATAGAAAACATATATGAAAACCAAATAAATAATATAGAAAAATCAATTGATAAAACTAATGAAGAAAATATTAATGAAGAAAATATTAATAATGATATTTTAAATATTATTAATAAAAATCATATAATTCATTATAATGATTTTTATAATTATCCAGAAGAATATTAGTTACATTCTAAGATTTGGATTTACACATATATCTCTTGAAGGAAAAATATCTCCTGATATACATTTATCATTTTCCCCTACTTGAATACAACTGCGAATTCCTCTATCTTCACCTATATAACAAAATCCTGCCTTTCCTGTTCTAGTCATTTGTGTAGAACTACCACTTTCATCTGGCTCAGGTTCATTTATAGTGTCTTGATTTCTAATACTAGCTCTTTTATTATCCATTCTAGTTTTAGCATCATTTAATGATTTCATTACATCAACTTTTCCATCTAATGATTGTTCTAAAGTATCTAAAGTTGTATCCGCTCCTACAGCTGCTACATCTATAATTTCTTTAGTTCCTTCAATACTTTTCTTTAATGTTTGTTTTGTTGTATCAATAATAGGATATCCTAAATATTCTAATAAAGGTCTAAAAAATTCAGCTGTTCTACCAGTTATTAATCCCAAATATGCAAAAATATTAAATCCTAAAAATGCTAAAATTAATATTATAAAAAATAATCTTAGTAAATACCAAAACCAACTTCCTAAAGAGGCTGTATATTGATCGGCTTTTTCTATAGGAGTAGAACCTGATACTTTTGGAGCACTATCAATATTTGCTGATAAATTATCAGTAATTGGTTTTGTTGAAATAGCAGCTTTTGTTACAGAAGGACTTGGTGATGTTAAACCTTTTAAACTAGAAAAATTTGTATTGGCTGTTTGTGAAGTCATTATATTATTATAATAGAATAATAAGAATATAATATAATGTAATTAATAATTATTATTAAGAGAAAATATTTCTTCCATATAAAATTTCCATTCTCTCTCTCTATTAAAAAATGTCATATATATATGTAGTATAATTTTATATATTATAATACATATTGTGTATCAATATCTTTACAAATTTACTAAATACATCTAAATTGTTTCTTTACCCATTTCACTTAATATTTCATTTAATTTAGATTTTAATAAAGTATTTTCTGTCTTCAAATCATTTATTTCTGTTTGCTGGGCTTGGACTATTACATCTAATTCTTTAACAGCAGTTGTTGTATATGTGAAAATATTATTATAATTTAATCTATAAGGATCTTCTATTAAATTATTTGATGCATCATAATAGTCTCCACCACTTATACTATAACTTATATCATTTATAGTTAATATATCTTGTGCTACAAATCCTGCTTCCCAAAACCATTCATAATCATTTAAATCTCCATTATACTCTTTATCTAACATAATTCTTGTTTTTTGATATTTTTGAGGTTGTAATAATCGAATTACTTCTAAGCCATTTGTTATATTAATTTCATTATGTTTCAAGCGATCATCCGAATATGTTGTTGTTTGAGTTCCTAAATATGTACCTTTATGCTGTAAATCACCATTCTCAGTTACAGCAAAAATATCTGTATTGTTGTATGTAAAAAAAATTTGTTTAAGTGTAGAAAATCCATTATTCCCTACATTTCTAAAACCTGAACTACTTCCAACAGTTTGTATACTAAAATTATTTGGAAGGTTAATAATTCCATTAATAATTACATCTGATGAAAATGTAGCTCCCCCCGATACATCAATATTTGAATTATGATAATTTGTTTCTAATTCATAAATATTAACTTCTCCTTTATCACTAATATTACGTAAAGGTGCTCCTACTATAATTTTATCACCTATACCATTTATTCCAACAGAATATCCAAAGTCATCTTCTGCCATTTTACCATAAATTTTTTGACCTAATTCTATCCAATCTAAATTAGTTATACTATCATATTGATAAATTTTTATCATACCGATTGGTGCTCCATTAATACTATTAGGTTCACCCATAATGACTCTTGAACCATCATTATTAAGTGAAACCGACAACCCATTATTAGCAATATATAAATCTCCATTTATACTATTTCCTAATTTTATCCACCAACCACTAGCAAAATAATAAATTCTTACGTTGCCTGAATCGCTGCCATTTCCATCATTATATGGAGCACCTATTGCTACTCTACTACCATCTTTACTTAATGATACAGAATATCCACTTTTATCATTATTTCCATCGCCAGTGATATAATTTCCTCCTTTTTGTTGCCATGATGAAGCAACATAATTAAATATTTTAACAATACCATCATATTGATAGTATCCATAATTATTACTACTATGAAATGGTCCTCCAATTGCTATTATATCACCAGTTCCATCAATTGATACTGAAAATCCAAATTTATCTCCAGCATTTCCGGAAATATCTACACCCATCTGACTCCATGAATTACTTATATTTTTATATATTCTTGCTACACCAGAATCTGCTCCATTAATATTATTATGTGGTGCTCCTACTATAATTTTATCTCCAATACTATTAATTGATAAAGAATAACCAAAATTATCTCCTGTTACTCCAGATAAATCATTGCCTATTTGTTGCCAGGATGAACCATTATAATTATATATTCTTACAACACCAGAATCTGCTCCATTAATATTATTATGTGGTGCTCCAACAGCAATTATATTGCCAATACTATTAATTGATAAAGAATAACCAAATTGCTCTGTAGTTATTCCTGATAAATCTTGTCCAATTTGTCTCCATACTGTATTTATATTTTCATATATTCTTACTAATCCAGAATGCGTTCCATTAATATTACTTAATGGTGCTCCAACTGCAATTATATTACCTATATTATTTATTGCTACAGAACTTCCAAATTGATCATTTGATAAATCTCCAGATAAATCCTCTCCATAATTATTCCAATTATAAGTAATAGATTTTTCAATTGATAAATTACCTGTCAAATTAATTTTATTTTTTGCTGTTATAATATCTCTAAATATACTTTCAGTATTAACATCTAATGCTTTTTGTGGATTTAATGTATGAATTCCAATACTAGCTTGCTGCTTTACTTCCATTATTTGACTAGTTATAGTTAAACCAGCAACAAATTCTGGTCTTCCTCCTTGAATAACAAAAGCATTTTTAAAAAATGCAGGACCCCAAAATTCTCCAACCGTATCAAAACGATATTGGCATCCTACTTGAAAATCTTTTGTAGGAGTTCCGTTTACTTGAAATTTACTTTTACCAATAATATCCATATTACCAAATGAAACATCTGCATAACTATTTAAATCTACATTACTTCCAGTTCCTCCAATTGAAGAAATTTGATTTGAAGTCAATATTGTTCCATCTGCAAATAATATTCCCGATATATCATTTATCCAATTGTTATTCAGATTTATATTTCCAAACATATTCAAATTATTTAAATTTCCTGTTCTTCCTGATATATCCCCTATTATATTTGCTTTTATTGATTTTTCATCTGTATGCCAATAATTATTTGTTTGATCAAAAACAAATTTTATTATATTACCATTACTAGTATTTCCTTCTATACCAATAGGATCTGATAATCCTTTTGAATTTAACGTTATTAAAGTATCTCTTATAACATGTTCTACTGAATCAACAATTGTTTTATTACCACGAACAATTAAATTACCATTTATAGTAACTTCATCGGTTATAGTTAAATTATTAAATGTGACATTAGATGAAGTTTTTACAGGTTGATCTATATTGGATAGTAAAGTTGATACATTGCCTTGTAATAATGTTATATTTCCTTCTACAGCATTCATTTCATTATGTAAAGTTGATACATTGCCTTGTAATAAT
>Ga0181400_1000003_pt1 | contig 100820 bp, 135 predicted proteins | sample 23SPOviralmetaG_FD_130129 | JGI IMG/M metagenome (GOLD analysis project Ga0181400, IMG submission 130129) | Marine viral communities from the oligotrophic San Pedro Time Series (SPOT) site, San Pedro Channel, CA, USA - 23 SPOT_SRF_2011-06-22 | ecosystem: Environmental > Aquatic > Marine >...
ATCCAGTTTTCGAACCAAATTTTTATGCGTTTAAACATTTAATCTCTCCAAGTAATTATGGTGGAGGCGGTGGGTATCGCACCCACGTCCAGTCTACCTTTTAGTTTGCTTCATCGAACATACCTATTTAGGGTTTTGCTGCATCTAGACCATCAACATAGTCCATCATGCCTCCTAAATCTGCATCTGTCATATCACCGAAAGGTTTGAATTTACCTGTAGTGATATCATCTTGTAGTTGTGTAGCAAGGATTGCTAAGTCAACTGGCATGTTAGTGTAATCTGCCATTCCGACCATTCCTGTATCCATACCACCCCATGTGTTTTTGGTTTCCCAAGTTCCATCCATAACTGCTTGAATGCGCTCAATGTAGTATGGACCCCAAATATCAAGGATCGCTGTCAATTGCGTCTTTGGTGCAAATTCAATCATATCAGATGCTTGACCGAATGCTAGAATCCCTGCTTTACCTGCTGTCGCCAGAGGTGAAGGACTATCAGTATGCTGTGTGATAATATCAGCACCTTGTGAGATTAATACTTTTGCAGCATCTGATTCTTTGCCTGGATCATACCAAGTGTTGACCCATACAACGTCAATATCAAACGCAGGATTTACTGCTGTCGCACCAAGATAAAAAGCATTGATACCACGAATCACTTCTGGAATCGGAAACGATGCAATGTAACCTGCTTTGCCTGTCTTTGACATATGACCAGCAATTACACCTTGTACATAACGACCTTCATAGAAACGTGATGAATAGACCGATACGTTTGGTGCAGTTTTATAACCAGTTGCATGCTCAAAAATCACATCAGGATTATTTTTTGCGACTCGTAGAGTTTGCTCCATATAACCAAACGATGTCGTAAAGATCATATCCGCACCCTGCGAAATCATATCACGCATTACACGTTCTGCATCTGGACCTTCTGGTACTGATTCAACAAAGATTGTTTCGATAGAGTCACCAAACTTTTCTACTGCTGCTTGACGACCGATATCATGCATATATGTCCAACCATGATCACCGACTGGACCAACATAAACGAATCCAACTTTGAGTGGTTCTGCCTGAGCGACGCTGACCCAAGACATTACTGCAATTGCTGCAGCGATTAAAAATCTCATATTGAGAGTCTCCTTTAGTTAATTTAAATCATTATCTATATAAATAGATTGTAGAGAGTTTATTGAAATTTATCATCAATTCATTGACATACATCTATCCAAATAAGGAAGATCGATATGTTTGCAGAAGTAATGACAGGGATTGCCCTCGTCAAACAAAGCGTTGATTTTATCAAGAGTAATATCAACACAGTACAAGATATTGGACAAATTACTGAACAAATCGAAAACCTGTTCGTCGGTGAAGAGCAGGTTCAGCAAAAACGCGGCAAAAAAGCAGGCGTCACATTAAGAGATCAATTCGGAATCAAATCAGTCGCTCAAGAAGTGATCGATGCAAAATTAGCAGCAGAAGCACTTAATGAAATGAGAAACCTAGTTGACATGCGCTTCGGGCATGGAACTTGGCAATCAATCATAGACCTTCGCGCGAAGAGAATTCAAGAGGAGAGAGAAGCACTTCAAGAATTAAAACGCGCAAAGTTAAAGGAACAAAAAGAATTTGAAGAAATGATGAAAAATGGAATCCTTATATTTCTTGTTTGCGCAGTGATGGTAGGGTCTTTTGGTTTCGTAATATACCTCGCTTCTAGTTAGAGGAGTCATGAACATAAAGTTGAAGGAATCCGTAATGGATGACTTTAAGAAGGTCTTTTCGGGCATCTGCATCGGTTCCTTTCTTGCCGTATCTTTGTGCGTACTTCATGACGTTTCCCATATTGAACCCAGTCCCATGTCCGCCATCAAAGATGACTTCTGCCGCTTGCAGTTTCTCTTGGGAGTAATGGGCATTATATGTTCCCTCTACATACTTCGCAAATTCAGCGATTAATTCATCTTCTCGAAATTTGTATGCAGGTTTCATTTTAGTTTCTTTCATTATTTTTCCCATCTATAAAAGATATGTTCGTCAATCACTGTAGTCTGCGTTTTTGATGATGCCCATTCAGGATTTACATAGTCTGCATGATAATGAGTTGCACCTTTGGTAAAGTCTGTAAACTCTCCATTATATATTTTGAAAGCAATGGCGCGAGCAAGATCATAGACGTCAAGATCAACAGTAGGGATAACATCAGACTTGCCATCGCAATACCAACTGAACTGACAACGGTGGCGAATAGGGATGTCAATGTTAGAATTTTTCCACGACGTTCGCGTTGGTCCTTGCTCAACAACCTCACAATATGAATGAGGAAAACGATTATCATTAACACGATTGCGAGTAACAAGAGCGACACCGATCATTCCTTTCGTTATTTGATTTCGTGCTTCCCAGTAAATGTTATCTGCTAAACATTTTTGTTCTGTGTATTCAGAATGAAAAGTTGATGCTTTTGCAGGGGATGCTGCCTGTGCGCCATTAGAAAGGAAACAAAGAACGGCAGCACAGACAACAACTGGTAAAACTTTAAGACGCATGGCGAGATACCAACATTTCAGTCCAAAGTTTTCTATAGACTTCGTATGACTTCTCGAGATGTTTTACAACCTTTGGGTTATACAATCCATCTGTACGACCAGTTTCTTCCATGATCCAACGTGGATAAACGCGAAACGCACGTTCGATAGATTCACGACGCTTTTCATCAGGAAGTGATAGAAGGTTTTTACGAAGTTTAGAAGGTGATATAGGTTTAGTCATTTTTTCTCTCTCTCTCAGTTTATACATAGATTATATCATAGTTTTTATGAGAAGTAAAGGAAAAAATGCGTTTTTCTTGAATTATTCTGTCTCCAAGAACTTTTGAGCAAGAGGGAATATCTCAGTAATCGCTTTTGCGCAAGCAATGGCAACATCCTGACATTCTTTTTGTGTGCCATTAGCACTGCGCAATTCAATAAAATGAATCCAAGACCTGATGGTTCCATTCATATAAAGTCGTGATCCCATCATACCTTCGGGCAACACCGCACGTGCTTGCTCTTTAGCAATACCATTTTCAATCGCCCATTGATATGCTTTTTTAGAGGCAAGTTGAACTTCTGCTTGTTGCTTATACCATTCTAGTTGTAAATCAGCATCATCAGTAACAATACTGTTTTGACGATTTTTCGTATCTTGTAGTCGCGCTTCCCTCATAACATAATCTAAATCTTCTACAGGATTAGCATATCTCTGACTAAACTCCTGAAATGAAAACGAACGATGCCTAAGGATTTGACGAGCAATATCACGAGTCGTTTCAATCTCTAAGCAAGCAGACACCATCTCGAAAGGCGACCAGTGCTTGTGTTTTGCGAGATAGGATAATAAACGTTCGGACGTTTCTTGGTTAGTTTGGTTCGAGGGGTTCGAGACACGGGCACAATACGCAATGAGTTCTTGGATATCTTCACCGACATGTAGGTTCTCCGCTGTTTGTGAATAACTGATTAATCTAACATTCATTTAATTAAGTCTCCGATCGCAATATAAACACCATAAAGAAAAAACGACCATATAACAATAAACCCAACAATGGACATATCGCAATAACCATAGTCGTCTTTCAATCCAAGTCTTCTCAAAATTTTATTCATTATGGTATAATCCCCATTACAAAGTTTTCTGCAGTATCTTCTGCATATCTTTCACTGTGTTCGTACACTGTACGACGCTCAACAATATTTTCACCTTTATAGAATTCTACATAGAATCCTTCACTGCTTTTTAAGACAATTGCTTTTCGATTTTCGTACTCGCCTTGTCCCCAAAAGGTGTGGAAATTAGGATCACTCATCTGCTTTCAAATTCAGCAATCATACAAAGACGATCTTCTGCTGCTGCCATCTTATCAAGTTCTAGTTGAATTGCTTCAACAACATCACTGTGTTCACCGATACCAACACTCTGATTCATATACACCATGACGTTTGTTTTAGCACGTTCTAAATCACCTTTAGCGTGCATCTTTACTGCTTTAATTAATTGTTCTTTCATATCCATGATTTCATGTCCTCATATTCGGAAAAGAAGTCGAGGAAATCTTCTTCTTCCATGTGATACTTCAATACATTCACTATAGAGTCGCGAACAACATGAAACTTTGCAGATGAAATTTGAGTCTCCCCCAAATCATTCATAGTTTCAATCATTTCAATGTCGCTGCTTATCTCAAGGAAGTCCTCTTGAAGTTTTACTATTAAAATGTCGTGCGCATACTCATCAGAAATCTTAATCATCATAGTTTAAAATCCTTGAATTTAGATAGTTGGTCATGAGTTTCGCTCTTATCAAAAACAGGTGTGTCGTCTGCTAATGTTTGCTCTTGTGGATCAGCGTCAAACAACCTCATCTTACTTCTATCTATCCCGACAACAAACCGTTTATTATTGGTCGGATCATTATAGCGATTCTTCAATTGCTTAACCATGATTTGCCCAACGTTCTCTAGTTCTTCGGTAGAGATCAAAGCAAACATCAAGTCAGCGGTCGCGGGAAGTCCAAAAGACTCGGACGTATCCTCCAACCCAACATCTGAGTTACCATAACCAGAACGAGTCGTTTGCGTTGCAGAGAAGATCGGAACGTCGTACTCGACCGCAAGACCACGTAGTTCCTCAGCAATTGCTTTAATGTAAGAGTATGAGTTGATTGCACCACCCATTCCTTTCATACGAGATGAAGCGCAGATATTAAGATAGTCAATAAAAATGATATCTGGTTCAAACTGTCGCTTTAGTTTCAATTCATTTAGTAGAGCGCGAAAGTGTCCAGCATGAGCAGACCCTGTCGGATACTCCTTGATGATGAGTTTGCCTGTAGTTTTCTTAGACAACTGAGAAACTTTTTCAGTAAACATCGTCTTTGGTAATGTTTCAAGTTGATCAATTGGAATGTTCAGCAAGTTTGCATCGATACGTTCAGCAATCCTCTCCTCTGCCATTTCCATAGTAATGTATAGAACATTCTTACCTTCTACCAATGATGACGAAGCAACGTGGCACATGAATAATGATTTACCGACACCAGTACCAGCGAGAGCAATGTTCAATGTTTTATTGGGAACACCACCTTTGGTAATAGTGTTGAACAATTCAAGATCAAATGGGATACGAGATTCTTCTTTATTATAGAAGTCCCATCTTTGCTCTGCGTTGTCAACATAGTCGTGACCGACATTAGTATCAAAGGCAACACCGAGTGCTTTACTCAACAAGTCAGGTAATGCACCTTTGGTCATTGACTCATGTTTACCGTCAATGATAGAGATAGACTCCATGATGGCATTATAGATCGCACGATCCTGACACCACTTCTCAGTAGAGTCCATCAACCATTCAGAATCGCTTTCTTCTTTCGCAAAAATGTTTGGTAGGATATCTACAGCGATAGTATAGTTGTCACCTGTCAATCTATCGGACTGATCGAGTTCGACTTTGAAAGATTCAAGTGTTGGCAATTTATTGTATTTGCCAATGAACTTTCCTGCTTCTTTAAATAATATACGATAGACACCTTCGAAATAATCTGGTTTGACGAAAGGCAATACTTTGCGCATGTACTCTTCGTTTGTCAGCAAATTTCGTAAGATAATCTGTTCAAGATTTGTTTGCAAGTTTACCCTCTGCTCTCATCTGTGCCCTGATGTCAGTTGCACTAATTTTATTAAGATCACCGAGATCATGCTCAGTGAATGTGTATCCAACATCGCGTCCATAACTAATGTCAACGATATTAGGAGCACTCATTATAACGTAATCTTCATCAAAAGTAAACCCATTTTCTGATAAATTTTGTGTGATCATAGCGAAAACTTCTGAAGGTGAAAAGGGATTATCATCTTGCCCTGGAACGCGACTATTCGCTTCTCGTGATTCAGGAACTTCCCGAACGAGAATCAATACCTGACCTGCTAATTCGTACGCACGTTGAAACAGTTCTAAATGACCTTCATGCCATGGTTGGTATCTACCAATCATCAGGGACGTTGGGTTTAAATAATCAAATGCTGACATCTTCTTCACTTTCATTTATAATCATATTTGCTAGTTTTTTTATTTCTTCATCAGATAAAAACTTTGCTATTTTATAGTCAACCATAGAAGGGAACTCAAACATTTTGTTTGTATCATCAAATCTTCCCTCTCTTATTGTGTCTACCCATATAGAAATATCAGCATCAAATAAATCTCGATAATGATTGGTGGGGCATATGAAATCACATAGCACCCACCGACCAGAATCTTTTTCGAAATTAGCAAGGTTTCTCATCCGTGATGCTTGCCTCAAACGACCTTCAGGACTGAATTCCCAGTCGTCTGCCATCTTTCTAATTTCATCACCATTATACCAAGCGCACTTAAAATGTTTTTGCAAACGCTCTGACAAATAAGTTTTACCTGCTCCTGGCAACCCAAAGATGAGGATTTTCATTTTAGTTTCCTGTTACAAAAACCCATTGTACACCAGTCTTGGGTGAGTCTCCGTGTATAAAGTTGCCTGCTTTGCTCCAGTCGATTTGAGCAATGCTTTTATCTTTTAGATATTGAGTCGTCGGTTCTGAAATACTTTCAGTCGTTTGAGTAGAATACATGTATTGCGTATTTCTACTTGTTTCTTCTTCTGGATGACCAATATATTGGTGCATACCATAACCTAATAGACCTAAAATAAGTGCCGCTTCCATAATGTTATTCCTTATCTGATGCTTCGCGCATCGCAATAGTTCCATCATCCGCTTCAATACTAGCACGAATGATTTCTTGTAATATATCGCCAACGCATTCTTGTAATGAGAGGTCTGCTTCGGTCAAGTCAGTATCAGGAGATGAGATGATGTTGTAATTAAATGTCATCACACCCTGCTCTGTTTCGTTGAAAGCAATTGCTCCATACTGAATTATTGTTTCGCTATACATTCCTTCGAGGATACGAATGTTCCATGCCTGATCATCTTCATCTTGACCAGGAATGAATTCATATGTTACGTTTTCCTCATGCTTCTTCAAGTTCGAGTTCATTAGATATAGTTCCACCGATAGAGAATTTCTCGTTGACATAGTTCTTGAAATCTGTCCCCTCCAAGATTGGTTCCCAGAACGATGGTTCGAGTGTATCTGATTCCCGAACCTTTGGGTCGAGAAGTTCTCCAGTATCTCGATCGACACGGCAATACCAACCATTGCTAGGTTTAGCGACATAATTACCTGCCAAAGCGACATCGAGGAGACCACTATGAGTAGAGACCCCACCATCCCAAGAAACAGAAATAGGAATTTTAGACTTTTCTTTGACATAACGCGATTTCTCCACGTTGATTACAAAGTGATATCCCTTAATCTCACCACTCTTTTTATCTTGCTGTCTACCAAGAATCCAGATGTTATCCGCTGAGTAGTAGATACCTGTTCCACCTGAGACAATATCTTTAGGGAACAGTCCAATCTCTTTGTATGTGTGATTAACAGCAATCAATGGAATGTTCTTCATATTAAGATATGGAGTACTCATCCGGAACAGACCTTTAAGTGCTTTTGCACGTGACATATCTGCTACTGATTTTTCATTGATTGCATCCTCGAGTTCTTTTTTAGATGCTAAGTTACCGACCGAGTCGATGACAACGACAACTTTATCATTTCGTTCAAGACCTTCAAGTTGACCAATAAGATCAAACTTCAATTCTTCAACGTTTGTTATTGGAGTATGAAGTACACGATCAGTGTCAATACCATATTGTTCAAAGTAAGATTGTGGTGAACCAAACTCAGAATCATAAAAAAGAATTACAGAATCTTCATACTTACGAAGATATGCTGCTGCCATAATTAAGGCGAATGATGTTTTGAAATGTTTAGATGGACCAGCAAGGACTGTTAGTCCAGGAGCAAGTCCTCCGTCAAGCGAACCTGACAATGCAACATTCATCATAGGCACGTTTGTTGGAACCATATCTTTCTCGTTAAAGAATTTTGATTCAGATAAAACAGAGGTGTGCGAAACCTTACTGTTTTTCTTCAGTTTATCCATTATGCTCATAATGTCTCCTAATCAATTTGTGACAGTATTATATCACATTTCATCTATAAAGTAAACCCTTTATTGATATATTCGTCAACAAAAACTGTTTGTTTCCATCCTAGTTTTCTTATTGCTGAATTGTCTGCAGTGTTATCAAGTGCTTCGCATTCATGACCTGATTTGACTGGTCCATAAAAATTATTTAGTTCACCGAGTTTACGAACTTCATTACCAACTCCTGTTCCTATGTTATAAGAATATTCTTCAAGCGTTGCATAGTTATCCATCAACAATTCAATCGCTTGAATCACATCGGAAACATGGATGAAGTCACGAATGTGTGTTGTCACATATTCTATCTCACCCCTTTGTAACTTACCTATGAACATAGAGTCTCGCGCACCATCACCATAGACTGTAGTAAACCTCATTCCAATTTGTTCAGGTTGCGCAGTCAATTCATTTACTTTCTTTGACATACCGTATGGACTTTTGCCCCACGCATGGACGCAAGAGGATGAAGCATATAACAAAGGAATATCTTTTTGTGCACATTTCTCTTGAACATGTTTAGTTCCTAGAACATTTTGTTCCCAATAGATATCTGGTTCACGAATACTTCTTCGAACGTCAGCGATTGCTGCAAGGTGAATAACAAAGGTGACATCTGGGGGAATGAACAGGTTATGAATATCTTGGGTGCCACCATTCTTGATGTCCCACGGTATAACTTCAATGTCTTTTGCTTCGAAATGCTTAGTTAAATGGGATCCGATAAACCCATCGGATCCCGTGATTATAATACTCAAGTTCTTTCCTCTGGTTTCACACTATACGCCATATCAGTTTCAAGTTGTTTTACTCGAGTTAAAAGATCGTCGACTTGTTTTTGTAACGAATATTCAGTAATGATTCTTGGTGAATCTTTAGTGAACTGCTCTTTAATCCATTCTTGAGTTGCTGACATTTAATGCCTCCATTAAGCAAAATCTATGTTTTGTTCTATTTCACGAGAATCCTTTTCATATTGATTCCGATAGTCATTATTAGTTTTCTTTACGAAATCAAGGATTCCCATCTCTGGATATGCAGCAAGAAATGCTGACACATCTTTGGGGAAACACGCACCACCGAAACCCTGTTTACCATCAAATCCTGGCACCTTTGTATGGGATGGTGTTATGCGTGGGTCTGCTCCAACGGTTTTTGCGACAACGCTGAAGTTTACATTGTTTTCTTTTAATGCAGCATCATACAACTGATTAAAGAAAAGAACCTTAGTTGCTAGAAAACAATTGATGGCATACTTAGTGAAGGATGCTTCTTCAATTGTCATACAATAAAAATCTGTGTGATTACATAGCGAATACTTATCGTAGAAGTCTGCGACCATCGTACAGTCAGCAGGATGCCCTCCTAGAATATGAAACACAGGATTTACAAACTGTTCGTTTGCGCTTTTCTCTGTGAGAAACTCTGGATTGTAAACGATGCGATCTGATAGGTTAGCGATCACTTCAGGGATGACTGTGCTTTTGACAATGATAATCGAGTTGTGACTATACTTCTCGATGTCTTTAATTACTTCACGAAGGATAGAGTCATCAATCGTACCATCATCTCCCATAGGAGTTGGTACACTAACAAATATAAACTGGCAGTTTTTAATTCGTTTATCAATCTTAGACCCATAAATTGGATCTATAATAATCTTTTGGATCTCCGGATGGGAGAATCCATAATCTACTGCTTTGCCAACAAACCCATGTCCAATAATCGCTATCTTCATTTTATAAAATCCTCAATGATTGTTATGATTGATTTTGTATCTTCAGGAGTTTTATGCTCACACTCCTCTACTATGCTCGGTTCATCGAACAGAGGGTTTCCGGAAAAGGCATTTGAAACATTTTTAACTTTTGTCAATCTGCCATTCAACCAAGTTGGGTTTTGTTCTGAACCACGTTCTTTGTAACGTTGTTCTCTAACTTCATCGGGAACAGTGAGTTGAATGATTTTAATTTCAAATCCCTTTGACTGCGCTGCTTCAAAGAATTTAATCGAAGTCAGTCTATCGCCTTCAAATATAGTTACAGGGGATGGGTTGTCTAGATATTCTACTGCTTTCGGTTGTACTGCCATAGACAGTTTATCTGTACCGCTGAAGAGAGAATCATGCTCATATTTACCAAGCAACCGAATATCGTCCGATACATGAGTGTCGAGAAGATCAACTGGTTTATCCTTTGACCATTTTCGTGACTTCATCCACTCACGAACGAGGGTTGTCTTACCAGTTCCTGGAGCACCAATTATTGCGAGTAATTTATTCATAGTATCATTATATCATAAAATTGTCTAAAGGTGAAGGACTTTTCTGGATATCTGTGAACATCCATTCTATCCTATCTAGTGATCCAGTATCGACAAATGTATCAAATTTGTCTTTGATAATGCCACCCTTAGATGTTAATCTTTTATCGAGTGATTCTGACCTTGCTTGCCAAAGTACATTCCACTCAATACCGTTCCAACCATCTTTAGACACTTTAGTGATCTCCTCTGCTTGGCGATCAAGATAGTATCCGAGATATCTTCCGTGATGTTTACGAAAGATCTTCTTAAAAGAACAAAGTGCAGTTTCCATAGTAAATGCATTCACTTCATTCTTATGCTTCGGAAAACGATCTGACATCTCGGTTAAGATATCAGCACCCATTCCTTCTAATATATCTATCTGACTTTTGTCTAATTTTTTATCATACCAGTCATCTTTTTTCAATGCCATACACAATCCATTTCGATGACTTCGACTTCCACTACGATCATTTAACAACAAAGTCTTCGGGTTGATGTGGCGCATGCCGCAGGTTCCCTCTAGATGTTGCAAATAAAACCAAGTTGAGTATCTACCGAATTTGAATTGTTTAGTTTTTACATGATCAAAGAGATCATCGAAACCATCAAACCCATCAAAGAATTCCTTTTGGGTCTTGTTACCGATCATCTCTTTATAGGATTTAAACATCTCAGGCAAATGACCTTTTGACCATTTGGTGTCAGTTTGATATCGAAGTCGCGTATAGTTGTGGTCGTTCCAGTCTTTTATTCTATCATAAGTCGCAAGTTCAAAGTCAGGAAACTCATTCATCAAGACCCAACTTGTTGGCAGGTAATATGTGTTTCCATATAACCACGCCAACCAGTATCGTTGTTCTTCATTATGTTCGTATCGTTTATGCAGGTAATTGGTCAACCAAACTGCAGGATCAACATCTTTGTATTCAAGAGACCAACCATACCATCGAACAAACAATTCGCGACGATCAAGCAAAGGGTTCAAACCTTTCTTCTAGTTCAGATCCCCATTCACTCTTGAATTCTTCTTGAGTGTACCAACGACCACCTTTACTCACAATCTTTTCGACTTGCTTAGTGACTTCAGGTTCTACCATATCCATTGCTGCTCGTGGACCAATTGAATCTAGTTTTGCTCCATAGTCACGCATAGATGGGCAATCGAATAAAGGCAGATATGTAAAAGGTTGTTTTGCTTTATTCATCCCTAAGAAACGCATTCCGCATTTATTATGCCATGGTGTCGCAGGTTTATTCGCAAACAATCTGACACGTCTACACTGGGTGTTTTCAATGACCCAGCGATACCGCCAATTGTACAGCGTCTCTGCGACACCATGACCTCTTGCTTCTTCAAATAGAAAGATGTGGCGAAAGGTGACATGAACTGGTTTGCGCGAGGTGACAGTGATAAATGTGCCGCCCATGATAGTACCTTCATCATTGCGTGCTACCCACTGCTGCGCTCTGGGAGATTGCCAGTTGTTTTCCATGCCCCACTCATAACATGTTTGTTTCAAATGATACAAACCATTCATGTTGTTTAGTTTGGCGCCATCATTCTCTTCTAATTTACGAGCAAGAGTATCCTCAAGTTCTTGTTGATCAATTTTCTCAATAATCATTTTGTAGATCGTTTCCGTCATAATATGTCTTGACTGAGTTCGATAAACCAGCACGAACTGCAATGTCATTTGTAGAAGTTATTATATCACATTCTTCAAGAGAAGTAAACCATAAAGGTCGTTTTCCATTACGAGTCCACGTCATTTCTTTTCCTGTAAGAAAAACTGCAGCAATAGATGCATCTGGCCAATCTTCTGGACTACTATGGAAAAGAAGTTCCGTATCGTTACGAGTTTCACAATCAATATTGTACAGTTGTTTCCAACGGTCAGGCATCTCTTGTGAGATCACACCGTTATGTACAATGCTTGATTGATCATTAGCGATGGGTTGATTGAATTCAAGATCAGATGTAGAATATCTACAGTGTCCAATCATAACAATTTCATCTCCCTCGTACCAATCTTTTGGGTCGTGTTTCTCTAAAAACTTCTCGGCAGGCAAAGGTTCTTTTATCGTATGAACTTTGCCTTCCTTGTAGTACGATACTCCTGTGGCATGCCTACCACGAATCTGGGACTCGAGAAAAAGTCGACGGATCACTTGACTGTCGATCTTTCCCGAGACCCCAAGGACTGCGCACATTAGAAGAATTCCTCTAATGAGTTGGGAGAATCAGTTTTTGCAGTCCCGACTACACCATCTTCGTCTGTTAAGTTTTTAGAATTAAGAAATTCTAACCATTCATCTTCTGCCCACATACCTTCGGACACACCATTCCAACGTTCACGCCATAGTGGGTGATCTTTGTTGCGTGAACGATCGGTAACATATTCGCGACGAGCATCTTCATATTCTTTTGAGCGAAGAGACTGCATACCGTCACGCATATATGACACCATAGAGATGCGTTCCATATCTTCAATGTCCAAACCTGATGGTGGGATCATTTCAGTATTACCATGAATGATTCCAGCGTTATCAACCAATAGAGCATCACCAGGACGCAAGTTGATAGCAACACGATATTCCGGAAGAACAAACAGTCCACCTTCCCAACCGATGTCACCTTTAGTCACTGTTGACAGGTTAGAGAATCCAGGAGTATAGTTTGCTCCATCTCGATGCGCAGTCGTACGATAGTTCTTGTTGACTGTAATAGTTGAGAATGCAGTATCCTCAGCAACAACGAATCGTTTGTCAATTGACTCAGCGACTTTCTTTTGTTTAGCATATCGTTGAGGAACAAGTTCAGCAAACAAAGCATTCAGTCTACGCATATATGGGTATGCTTTCGCAAACTTATCCATATTTGATTCGGTAAAGTTAGTTGCACGACCATATGGGATCCGAGGATAACGATCATAGAAACCTGCGATTCCTGAGTAGATACTTGCGGTGTACATAGTATCTGGGATGAACGTTTTAAGTTCAGCGATCTTTTCTGAAGTCAATCCTGATTCGAATTGATTCATAAAGAAATTATCATAGTCATATCCTGCTTGGGTGATTTTACCACGATGCCAAAGAGCACCACGTTTATCCCAATGAAACTCTAGATCACCCCACTTAGCAACATATTCATCCATCACATCCTGTGGAGTTTTATCATCAAGACGTCCATGCTGGATCATTTTCATAATATCAAACTGCCACGGATAAACCCAATCGCGGTTTCCTTGACGTTGTACACCAATTTGACCAGTTGAAGTGCCACGGTTGTTTGTTGATGTCGCTGCATCTAACAAACCTTCATACGCACCTTCCATTTCTTCTTTGGTGAAAACGTTTTTACGAAAACGAAATCCTAGATTAGATTCATTATTGAATGCACCATCAATTGTTGCAATAGGTGGAGCATAAAAATCTGTATCGCCATCAATCACGATGTCATAATGATCGTCAGTCATAAACTCATTGAGTAGATGCTCACAATCAAATTTCTTTTTGGCGGTTATAGTTCTCACGCCATCGACTGTTGTTACTTCGAAATTACTCATACAATTCTCCTGTATTAGTATTATATCATAATCTGGTATTTATGCAAAGGAATTTTTCTACGATCTGTGAAACTCATCCCACATCTCAAGTGCTTGTTCAAATGATTCAGTGTCTACTTCAAACCCATATGTGTTCTTACGAACCTCAAGGTCAGGATATTCTTCAGCAAATGCAGGTTGTGCTATCTTTTGAAACTCTTTCACATCTTTATTATTACTAAAATGAACAACTGGAAACTCTTTAGTTGAATTCAATTCAATATTGATGTAACAAGACTTGATTGCAGAAGAACCAATTTTGTAACTAGATTTGGTGCCAGTGACAGAATTACGATTTGAAAGCGCATCTTCATTATCGAGGACATAGCGTGGACCCTCTGTCAACATATTACGTTGCAATGCTTCGTGCTGTGAAAAAAGAAAACTTAACTTACCCATAATAAAACACTCCTTGTGTGAACCACTTTTTTTATTGTCATCAAAATCTTCAGTCATAATCAACCAGGATTCTAATAACTCTTCTGGTCGATTGTCAAATGTTTCGAGATTCCTAGCGATGATCATGATATCATCGTAGTCATATCCCTTGTCTTTAATGTGATCTAAGCAACGAGTTCCAGTTGCTGTAAATCCGCTTTTTCCGCCATAGTATGCATCTTTGTAGTTATCAGTCTTAGTGAAGCAATAAACATACTTTCCAAGTTGACGCATAAATGCCGATGTGGGAAGTTTAGTCATTTAAACAACGATGCCTCATTGTTGCGCAACCATAACAATTACAATCTTCTTCATCATCATACCTATGAATCGGAGTAGTTTGAAACTCAGTCATAGTCATACCTAAAAATTTGATTTCTTCAGTTGTATCATAATCCATAATTATAGTGCCTCCACAACTTGGGTCCACATTTCGTTTGCACCGTCATCATCAGCGAAACCTTCTTCAGAAGCGAAGTCCATAGTAGATGAAGCATAAACGTGATCTGCTAATCCAACTTCACGAACAAACTCAACAATATCAGAAACTGACTTTGACCAAAAAACTGTAGAACGTCCGCTATTAGAAAGTTCAAGTCCACCGTTTACAGCGGAAAGAAAGTCAATACCAGTATCTTTGATTGGTGTAGTATGGATAGTCATTTGAAACTCCTCAGTTCATCTCTCATTTTATACATAGATTATATCATACATTTGAGAAGAAGTAAAGGAAAAAAACAATCAAAATGAAAAAAAATCACATATTTTTGTAAACGAATTCTATCGCTCGATCCGCTTCTTTATCCATAGGTCGGTTGGCATACCAATTACCTGTCTCGGCATCAAATTCTTTACACATAACTGCGATCTCTCCAGCGGTTATGGGATATTCTTTCTTGATCGCATTACCAGCGAGTGATACCATAATTGAAAACATCTTAGCATACCAACCAGTGTTTGATATGGTACGATACTCTGCCTCAAGTTTACGAGGAAAGAAAGGGCAGTCGCGATACGACGTCCAGTGATAACTAGTGTTCTCCATCTTTGATTTACGATGTTCAATTATTTGAGATTGCATTTCTTCGGGCAACCGATCAAAGAAGTTGTTTAGGTTTGTTTTTTCCGCATAGGGATATTTACTCATCAATGCTGTAGGATCAATAATATCGCCATCAAGAGAGAAGATAAAGTTGTAAGCACCATCATAACTTGCAGGAATGTAATACATTCGAGACAAGTCCTTAGTCTGTTCGTCTCCGATATTTCCGAGTGCCTTTTGTATTGCGCTGTTAAAAGCAGAGATCTCATCATTTTGTACTTCGCGCGATATCGGGAAGACAAGTCTAAACTTTGGTACAGACTCAGTGCTGCTGGCAGTGCTATAACAAATGCAACGCCAGTTACCAGTTGCAGTGCGAATTGCATCTTTGAGTTCTCCTTCAAACATATAATCGTCAACATCTAAGGCAACCCAACCACCCCAATGTAGAACGTTTTTATTTGCACGTGTATCACCCGAAGCATAAACTGCAGGTGAAATAAGAAACGCATCTTTCTTACTCGGCATTTTCTTTTCAGACATTTTGTATAGAACAGACTCAAAATGATCAAAGTCCGTAAACTCGATCATCTTGGGTTTGTTATCAAATATGTTTTTGAATGTAGATACGTTAAGCGACATTCCGAAGATCACTATTTATTTCATCATATGCGCGAACTGCAATTCCGAAATATTTAGCATCGCTGGTTCTCAAAAACTTTTTAGCGGCAAGTTGTACAAACTCTGATCTCGAAAGGTCATAGTTTTCTTGCGCTAGTTCCTGTGCGTCTTGTAAAAGCATTTCGCGAAGTGTAACATTCATAATATAATTCCTCATTCAGTTTATACATGCATTATATCACACTTTTGATCATTATGAAAGGATTTTCTTTAGGTCTGGTTCAGAATAATCTGGACCTTTCAATACCTTACCATCTTCACGATAAATCGGTTTGCCATCAGCACCAAGTTTGCTCATGTTACTTCGATGAACTTCATTGAAGCAAGCATCTAGATTGATACCAAATGAATGACCTGCGCCATACACTACATACAATAAATCAGAAAGTGCATCGGCAATCCCAACCATATCTTTGCTATCCAATGCCTCACGCATTTCTTCTAGTTCTTCACGGATGAGTTCGTAGCGAAGTTCAGCAACACTAGTCCATCCTGTTGTTTTTTCAACGTCCTGTCCGAACGCATTCATAAAGTCTTCGACCATATCAAAATTACTTTTAGGCAAAGAAATCCTCCAAAGAAGTTTGCTCCTCGACAGTCCAGTCAATGGCGTCAAGAATAAGTTTAAGTGGTTCAACAAATGTTTTATTGAACTGTAGATCATAATCAATGAAACGATGCAATCCAAACTCCTCAGGGAGAACGTCAGGAAAGGCAACGATGTTTTCTTTGATTGTGTTTGGCATTTTTAAATAACAAAACTTGATGCGAGTGCCATTCTCGATCAGTTCGTATTTTTGAGTTTGTTTGTATTCTTTTAGATACTTATTATACAAAAGAGATCCACGAACGTGAATGGGTGTTCCCTTCTTGTAAATAAGTTTACGATCATGCCAGTCAGTGATGTTTGACACAGATCGTGGAAAGGCGACAGATTCTGGAGGAAGTGATTTGAATTCTCTTTTAAACTGCTGGATAAACTCTTGAGTGTCTGACTCAGACCCACCTATGATAATCTTGAATGCTTCCTTAAACTTTGCTCGTACCACCTCTGGTGTTGATGACTTGATTGCCTCAATGCCCATGATCTTGAGTTTCGGTTCATCATACTGGACACCCTCACTGTTGTGGACGTTTAGGATATAACGTTTCTTTGCCGTCCAGATACCACGATCAGCGATAACTTCACGTGCCATCTCCATACGTGGTTTGTGGCAGTTTAGTTTACCATAGAGATCTTTGTATGCATTTTCAAGGATAGGTTCGAAATGATCTTTGCAAATTTTATCGAGGAACTTTACTGGATCATTCGGTTTTAGTTTCTCAATCATTGGACCAAAGTCAATATACAAAGAGTCGGTATCAATCGCAATCACATAATCTTTTTCAGTTTTCATCAAACCATTCATAGCATTATTGATCGACCGCTCTGCCCACTGAATAACCATTTGACCTGTCAACGTTACACCCTCAGCAACATCAAGATCAAAATATTTGAAAAATTGATTACCGAGTGCACCATAGAGAGAGTTCATAAGAATTTTAATCGCCATCTGCTGGTTATGTAAAGTGTTGATTTGTTTTTCTAACTCGTAAGATTTATTCTTTTCATATGCCTGTTCAGCAGCGAGCATCTGATTCTTTGCTGACCGACGATCATCATAGAAGTCTATAATAGTTGCTGGCACGACACCGTCAACATCTTTACGGTATGTTGTACCATTAGCGGCAACTGTTACATCACGTTCACGCTGGGCGGGATGCATAGGATCAGACTCACTTCCGTGGAAGTTTAAGTAGAAGTCAACACCACCAGTCACTCTATCATATGGCATCTTACCGATAGTTTCAGGAGACATATTCCATTGAACAATAATATTAGGATACAAAGAGTTCAAGTCAAAAGAAACGACCCAGTCGTGTCTACCGACCTGTGGTTCTTTAACAAACCCACCAGCAAACTTTGCGCTCTTCTGACTCACACTATTATGGAATGGCGGAACAACTTTATCGCGATTCAGTTTACGATAGATGATGCTTTCCCATATCGATGTAACACCAAAGGTGTCTTGATAGTTCACACCACCACGATAGGCAACAGTCATAGCGAGAGTGATCAACCCCATCTTTGCTTCAATGCGATCAACCAACTCAACATCTTTCATGTTGTAGTCAATATATTTTTGGAAGTCATCTTTATACAAATTACGAAGTGAACCAGATTCTTCGTATGATAGTTTCTTTTCACCAAGGACGACATAGGCGATGTGATCAAGTTTATATGACTCTTGTTTGCCATAGGCATAACCAAACTTTTGAAACAATTCAAGATAATCAAGAGTTTGTATTCCGCGAAGTTCATACACCTCTTCTTCGCGGTTCATACGTTTGATCTTATGATAGTCAACCATTCCCCAAGGAGAGAACTTTTTCGCTTGCTCAATGCCTAGAACTTTTGAGACGCGATTCACAAGGTATGGAATATCAAAGAAGCGAACGTTCCAACCTGTAATAACATCTGGGCACTTACTAGGATCTTGGAAAAAATCAAGAAACTTTAAAAGAAGATCCCACTCGTCTTCACATTTGATATAGCGAACTGGTTTGATAAGTGCTTTCTCAGTGTCATAATCGCCATATCCCCAAACCCAAAACAGATCACTCTTGTTTGACTTTACGGTGATGGCGAGAACTTGTTGATCAGCGACAGAGGGATCGGGAAACCCACCCTCATACTCTGTCTCAATATCAATTGTCATGACGTTAATCAGGTCACGATCAAACTCGATATCATATTTAAATTTCTTGGTGATGTATTGATGCGTCATATTAGACGAACCATATATGCGAAAGTCAGCAACATCTTTATATTGCTCTGACCATTCTTTTGCTTCACGCATCGTCTCGAATTCAATAGGTGCAATCCGAGTTCCGTCTAAACCGCGCCACCCCTCATCTTTTTGTGTAGGAGTAAATAGCGTCGGTTTAAATGTTTCTTTCTTCGTTACTCGTTTTCCATTCCCATCGTAACCACGATAGAGAAAATTGTTGCCATAACGAACAACCGATGTGTAAAATGCACTCATATCACCTCCATAACAAAAAACTATTATATCACATTCTCAGTGAGAAGTAAAGGAGATATTAGTATGCAATTTCAGATAATGTAACTGCTCGCATTCGTTGAACTAATCGCTCTGCACGATTAGGCACTTGGTAATACCATTTAGAATCTACCATCTCATCTGCTGCAGCATCCCAATCCTGAGCGTCGATGCCACGTTTCATACCTTTGAAGGCAGACAAACGTGGAAACCCGAGATTGAAACACATGTTTGCGACGATAAGTTGGACTTCGTCTGGTAGTTCGTAAAAGTCCGGATAGAGTCTTTCGCAGTCTCCAATCGTGATTTCAATATCTGATTCGAATACTTCAGCGACTCGATCTGCGCTGACTGCCGTGCCAACTGGTAATCCTTGTTCTGGATCTTCATCCCTAACCAGATGACCGATGCCAAAAGTAGGCAAGTCAAGATGATCAAGATAAATTTCATATTTAACTCCTTCGTCATTTTCTAAGTCTACGCGCAACTTTTCAATATTCATTTAATTCTCCTATAACCCATTCAGCATACTGGTAGGGATATCTTTTTTTTCTTTACATACACATTTAACACAAACGTCATTATGACATTCTTCACAATCAGGTTGATAACAGTGGCATCTATGACCACATTTTGTACACTTTCGTTCTTCTCCTTGCATACCACCTCCCGTAATTAGAAGGAGCATCTTTGCGATGCTCCTGCTTATTTAGGTTAGTTGTTCATCAACCATTTTGCTTCTTCGTAGGTATATGCCCACATTAGAGGTCACCCAAAAGTTCTTTGAGTTTCTTCTTTGATTTGCCTAGTGCCTTTGCCTTTGCGATATCATCTTTATTAGATGTATCGTTACCAACTACAACAAGACCAATCATGCCCATGCCTTTATGCGGTGTACACCAGTAATAGTAAATTCCTGGCACTGTGAAATCAATACTGACTTCTTTGCCATTTTTACTTTTCTTTGGGATAGCAAAACCATCAGGTGCAGCAACGATTTCTACGTTGTGACCCTTTGATGTTGGCACCCATGTTACTGTATCACCAGTATCGGCACGAACTACCTCTTGACTGAATACCATTTTACGACCTGAACTATCTTTGTTCAACATTTCAACTTCTATTGTTTTGCCATAAGCAATATTAGAAATTAAAACTAATCCTAAAAGAGTAGCAAAGAATGTTTTCATCATACCCAGATTCCTTTATGACGTAATGATTTCATACGATTTTCAAGGTCTGCTAGGTCTTCTGATTCAGCAAGATAACGTTCTACTGGATCTTGTGACATTCTTTTCATAAGAATTTTAAACAATTTAATCACCGTAAACATCCTTTCGCAAATTTGCGTTTAACATATGAGCAATTTCTGCTACACTGTTATTCGGATATTCATGTTTTAGTTGCTGAGCAATCTTGAAGTTTGCTTCAGTTCCTCGTGACATGATAACTGCTTTTCCTAGTTGATCGAATACTCGGGCGAGTTCACCCAGTATTGTTGCGAGGGTTGTGTAACCCTTTAGTGCTATTGTTGTCATTTTCGTTTTCCTCGTTCTGACCAATTGTGATTTTACGAGGTCGCTTTTCTTTAGGAAGGACGACTTCTAAGTCGACAGTCAATATTCCGTCCTGTAGATCAGCACCGATGACTTCCGTGTATTCGGACAGTCTAAATGACTTTTTCCAGTTTCTTGCACTGATACCTTTGTGAACATATCTATCTTGTTCGCGACGTTGTGGGCGATCACCTTTGATCGTTAACACGTGGTCTTTGACTTCAATATCGATATGATCTTGTTTGAATCCTGCCACTGCTAGTTCTAGACAGAATTTAAACTCATCGTCTTTTACTACGTTGTGTGGGGGATAGGTATCCTTCGCATGCTTGTGAATATTCTCAAGTTGATCGAAGATGTGGTCGAAACCGATGAACCCACTGCGTGGGTAAACTAATCCAGTCATATGTACCTCCATGACTATGCAAGGTTTAATAATGAGACCCGATCATTCGGCGTCTCACATTATATATAATCATTTATTCTTAAATGACAATAGTTAGTAACTATTATTCGTGCTCACCGCCATTACCACGACCTAATCCACCAAAGTATTGCGGTTTGCGTCTAGCAGTTTCAAAGGTGGCAACAGTTATTACAATGCCAGCAATGAGCAGAGCATGGGCAACTGCGCTTGCAGCAAAAACTGTGATGCTACCAACACTTGTAGAAAAAATGATACACCACATCCATGCTAGTAATTGCATAACAACATGACGTGTTTGCATATCTGGGATTTTACTCAGTGGGTTTGCTTCGTGGTTCATTACTGAATTCCACATATCAACAATAAATGTTCTCATCGGATATACTCCTTTTTCAAATTTCACTTTTATAGGATAATTTGCATCAACGATATCTTTAAACTCAATAGCATCGTAAATGTTGTAGAACACTTGTACGACCTTCTTGTTTTTAAATATCCCTGTTATCCTATACATTGTATAGACCTTTATAAAAATGATGCAAGATGCCAGTTGATGGTGCATTAACTTTGCGGACAACTTTGACATCAATCGTATCATCATCAAATAACACATTTTCGAAAAAATGTATCTCAATCAGGGATGGCATAACGAATGCAATCCCATTACCATACTGAATATGATTTATAATATAAACACCATATTCATCTTTTCCCCACCTATCGTTGTCAATATTTATTGTGGGGAATCCCAGTTGCCTAGACAACTGAATTCCTTTTCTTACATTGCCATGTAAATAGTCCATTATAAACTTCTTTCAATCAAATCGCGAACTTTTGGATCTCTTAAATCTAAGTACAACATCAAAGTAACCCTGTATTCATTACTGTAGTTGTACACGTTATGATAGTGATAAGAATTAAAAATGTATGCCTTACCAACATCAAGTTTTTTTCGCCAGACTCTCTTTAACCAATCTGGTCTATGAAACCTTTTCCACCATCTAAATTCATCTTTATGTAAAACACAATATTCAAAATCATTTGGCATGACAATCGGAATCTGGCAAGTTAGTTGCCATTCGGGTTGCCTGTGTTCTTGTACATGACTATGCCATACCAAGGATTCCTTTGGTGAAATCCTCATAATCCTTGCTCTAAAACCATCTCCTCCAAGTTTTGATATCAGTTCATAATAATATGGACAAACATCTCTCAGTTCAGTCTTAGATGCCGCAGAAGAATCACCTTCGTACATATCAGAGTATAAGTCACCATCTGATCCTACTAATGAGATTCCTGACCATGCTTTAGCATATTTTCTTCTGACCTGCCAATATTTGGTTTTATATTTGGCAAAAGAATATTTATCTTCTACTGCTTTCCATTCACTTAATAGTTTGTCATAATCTATATCGATATCAAGTTCGATAAATGGGATATCATTTATTACCAATGTTATACTTGGGACATAACTCCCATTCCTGCTTTTCTTTGTAAGGAATAATTTTGATTTGTCGCATTGGTGCAAGCGGTTCTGTAGTCGAACCTTCTATGCTAATCAATCCCCAATCACTCATAAGAGTGGCGATAGTATTACGACGTGCGATATCATTCTCTTCAAGATTAGACTTCTTTCCATCTAAGAGAAATAACTCTTTAAAATGTACAATGAAATATCTTCCCTGCTTATGTAGAATATGACAGGACTGGTATAACTTCTTGTCTTTTCGGGACGCAACACCGATACGTGTTAGTGTCTCACGAACTTTTAGAAAATCATCTGGTTCGTTTAGTGTAATCTCAAGCATTGCACTTGGGTTCCACTCAATAATTTTATTTTGTTCCACCTTTAAAAACCTTCTTCTTTAATTCATCAATCTGATCTGATGTGAGAAGGGACAAGGCATTTTTTGCTTTTTCATTACTATAACCATAATATTCCTTGACAACTTCCACGTCACTTATGCTCTCAGGTTTTGCCCATTTAGAGAACCGTTTTTTCTTTCGTACTATATTTATAAGAAAGTCAAATTGTAAACGATTATCAAGATGGTGGTTGATATTCATCTCATTCGCCATCATAACTGTATCAGGGAAATAAGATAAAGATCTGTTGATCATATATGCGGCATAACCTTTTTCTGCAAGATCATCAACCATGATATCTTGTTTCTTAAAATTAATCGCATTAACATACTCAAATGGATTCATTAGAACCAACCAATCTTTATGCCGTTATGAATGATAATAAAAAAGCAAGCGACCATATGAGTAACAACCCATATAGTACGAATGACTGCTGCAATGTCATTTTCACAATTATCATCTGTTATCTTACTCCCAATTGTTTTACACCAAATATTCCAAGCACGTCTCAACCAAACATCTCCACGCCACCATCTTGTTCGAGCATCATCATTTCAAGATGACGTTTTGTCAGGTCACTGGTGTTGATATCTTTGTTCAGGTTTACATTGCCGTCATATAGTTGAGGAACAGTGCGGTGTCCTTGATTTTTCAAAAACGTTTTCGCTTCCTGATTATAACTCACATTCACAGTAATATAATCAAACCCCCACTCGTCAAGTTTGTTCTTCATAGTAACACAAAAGGGACAATCGTTTTGGGTATAAAGTTTAAGAAAATTCGACATTTGCCATGACCTCCGTTAAGCAAGCAACAACATTTAATTCGTGATCAGCAACAAAGGCATTCTTGTACTGGTAGTCAGCGAGGATTAAAACGAGTTGCGGTATAGATTGTGGTGCAATTTTTTCCTGCATACGATCATAAATCGACCGAAAGATTGCAGACGCATCTGTATCTATATTGTTAACGACCCACTTCCGCATGTTCTTGAAATCTTTATTTTTCAAAGACACGAATAATTCATCGTAGTTTTGGTCTGAAACATTTACTAGGATCTGGTCATCAATAGACTGATTAGCAATACCATACCGCTGGAGTTCGTTAAGTACACGCCTCCAGTCAGGAAAGTGTTTCATAATCAGATCAGCAAGAACCTGTTGACTGTGAACTGTGATCTGCTCGTCAAGAAGGATTTGCTGACATCGAGTCATAAACTCACCGCACAGTGTTGCCTTATCACCGCCATTGAAATCATATACGCCACACCGAGAGTGTAGAGGTTCAATGATACGATTCTTAAAATTACATGTGAGGATAAACCGACAGTTGTTAGAAAACTCTTCGATGAAACCGCGCAAAGCAGGTTGAGTTGACTGAGGATTTAAGTAGTCTGCCTCATCGAGGATGACGACTTTAACGCCACCCTGCAATGAGACAGTACTCGCGAACTGCTTGATTTTACCACGGAGAGTGTCAATATTGCCCTCTTCCGATCCGTTGATGACAATATGATCAAGATCAAGTTCGTTACATATTGCCTTGGCAACAGTTGTTTTACCAAGACCTGCGGTTCCCGAAAAGAGCATATTAGGTAACTCTCCGGATTCCACAATTTTTTTAAAAGTCTTTTTTAGACTAGGTGGAAGAATACAATCTTCAACAGTGCGTGGGCGATACTTTTCAACCCACAAAAATTCATTACTCATTTACAAACTCCAAACATAATATAATTATAACTCAAAAACAGGAGAAAGTAAAGATTAATCACCGTCTTCCATTGCTGCTTCTTGCTGCATTTGCTCTACCAAAGATACGATCTGAACTGCTTGATCACGCAGTTGACCGATAGTAGAAAGTTCTTCTCCTTTAAATCCGCCACGTTGTGTGACAGCGTCAACCACTGCAATGGTTGAGCGAGAGACTTGGTTAGCAAGTTTCATGAGTTCTTGCGTATTATCAGACATGTCTATTATGCTCCAAATGTTGAGGATTTTTCAAGTGCAACCCAGTAACTGACATTCATATCTTTGTTCTTGAATTCAGAAATGAGTTTTGAAGAGATACTGACTTCATAATCGCCAGAAATCATTTTAAGGTTTGAGATGCTAAGAATAAAGTTGAACACTGCACCCTCAGCAAACTCACCCTCCATATCGATGACATATGAATTCGATGTTGAATTCGTAGTGTCAAGAACAGAGAGTCGTAACACACCGTCACTTTGTGTGACAGAAAGTTCATTATGTCCTAGAGTAGAGGCAGCACGTTTGATTTTACCCATTGTCTCATTATCTAGAGTGAACTTGACTTCGGAAGAAGGCATGTTAATATCTTTCGTTGGCGAAGTCAATGTCTCCTCAGGAGAGAAGAAATAACGAACTTGCGAACGTCCGCTGGCATCACCAACAAGAACTGATGAATCAGTGAATTTTAGATTTGGATTATCAACCAAACCGAGTACACCGATAAATTCGTTCAGGTCATAAATGCCCAAAGTTTGCGGAAACTCTTCAGCGACGTGTGCAGTTGCAACTACATTCTTCGCTTCAGAAATAGTTTTAATTGTATTACCTTCTTTGATTAGAAGGTTTTGATTGATGCCTGAAAAGTTTTTCAGAACATCAAGTGTGTTTTGACTCAATTCCATAATCTACTCCGTGAAATTATTATGATCATATTATACTACATTATTTGTAGAAAGTAAAGGATTAAGCAACCATTTTGCTGAAATTCTTTTCTTTCTTAAATTCAATCTTTGTTTTAAATCTACCGTCAAGGATCTCACCTTTATGGGAGATGACAAAGATGTTAGTGTCATCGTCAAGCGTATTTAATATCTTCATCAGATTTTCAACACCTTCATGATCAAGAGAGGAGTCGAATGTCTCATCAAGGATCAAAAGATTTGTTGCTACACTATTTTTCATTTTAGCGATTTGGCGCCATGTAAATAGCAACGCCAAATCAATTCGTTGTTTTTCACCTTCACTGAAAGAGTCATATGTAAACTCATCTCTGTGTCGAGAGCGAATAGTTTCTTGAAACGACTCATCCAAATTGAAATGGACAAAGAAGTCAAGAACCTGTAGATACTGATTAACAAGTTTATTTATCGCTGGAAGATATTGCTTGATAATCTTTGTCTTGATGCCAGTATCTTTTAGCATCTCACCGATAACAGAATTATAATTAAACTGTTCCGACGCATTAATTTTTTTCTCTAACATGCCATCTTTTTCAACCTTCATGGCATCACGATCTGATTTTGCATTAGTCAGGTCAGCACCAACATCTTTATCTAATGATTTCTGATATTGACGGATTTGATCCTGGAGCGTAGAGATCTCGCGGTTGTTCTCACCGAGTTGAGATACTTTAGATCGTAACGATTGAAGTAACAATCCATTCTCATTAATCTCTTTCTCCACGGATGTCCCTTCCGACCCGATCTGACGCAGCGATGATTGGATTCCTTCCGCTTCTTGTTTCGCATCTTCGAGAATGACATGTTTATGCGAGTCTGAGATGGTTTGGTCGCATACGGAACAAACCTCATTCTCTTCGAAAAAGGTGATCCGCTGCCTGACGTTGGCGAGATTTGTCTGCCGATCTTGACCTCTGAGCATAAGTCCTTGGCGTTTATCCGATAAAGATGAATGCCTTTCTTCGGTTTCTCCGATAGATTCTTCGAGACCCATGCTAAGGACGTTATTCGCATTCTGTAGTTCATCGATACTATTCTGCGATGCATGTATCCTAGATTCATATTCCTTCTTACTTTCCTCAGTCAGAGCAGCAACATCTCGTATGTATTTGTCCTGAGCGTCGATTTTATTGTTTTGAATGTCAATATTGTAATTTAAATCTTTGAGGGTTTCTTTAAGAACATTAGTTTTTTCTTTCAGTAGTGTATTCATTGCACTGAATACGTTTATGTCGAGTAAATCTTCGATGACTTCTCTTCGGTGACTTCCTTGAAGTTGCATAAAAGGAATGAACGATGATGATCCAAGGACAACAACTTGATGAAACGTTTTGTGGTTGAGTTTCATTATATTGTTTTCAAGGACTTGTTGGTATTCTCTATTGTGACTCGCTTGGTTGATCAGGGTGTCGTTTTTCCATATCTCGAAAACTCCTGGTCTGATTCCACGAATAACTTTGAAGTTGTTTGCCCCAATCATAAACTCGACTTCGACAACACATTGTTTCTTATTCACTGAGTTTATGAGTTGTTTTTTGTTTATGTTTCGGTGCGCTTTACCAAATAGACCAAACGAAATGGCATCAAGCATAGTAGACTTACCTGCGCCATTTTGACCAACCACAAGGGTTGATTGATATCTTCTTAGATCTATTTCTGTGAAAGTATTACCTGTCGATAAAAAATTCTTATAACGAACAGTCTTAAATAATATCATACAATTTCCAGTGCATGTGCTTCAGTCATCAATTCCCGCATCTGATTTTTGATGCGATCTTTATCTAGGTCAGTATCCACTGCTTCTATATATGTATCAACGATCTCAGACGTGTCATCAAAATTGATATCGTCTTCCACGCCCACGTTCTCACCAAGAAATTCATTAAAGTTCTCAGCGATTTTTAATTCATGTATGTCCCTATTTTGAACACGGTCAACAAACCGATCAAAAAGGAACTGATCATTTTTATTAACAACAATAATCTTTACAAACTTGTTATCAAATTTCGATACATCATAATCATTATACTCTATTTTTTCGTCGTCGTAAAGGACTTTCTCAAATAAAGTGTGTGGGTTCACGATTCGTTCTACTTCTCGCGTTTCAGTATCGATGACGTGAAATCCTTTAGGATCATGCGCATCATTCCAAAAGAATTCGAGTTGAGTTCCGAGATACCATATGTTGTCTTGGCGACTTGATGCATGGTAGTGTCCTGACATTACAAGTTCAAAACGCTCGAAAACTTTATGATCTAAACCGTGTGTACTTTTAACGCCACGGAGAAGTTCAAACCCTTCAAGTTCTAGATGGCCACCCAACCAGTCTGCTTTACATTCTGAAACAAACTTCATAGAAGATTCATAATTCTCTGGATTGATCCAAGGTAACATTGCAATCTTCAGCGAACCATATTCCATAACTCTTGGATCCATGATGATGTTAACTTCGTTCATATAATAACCAAGCAGTTCTTTCAAACTATTCAGGTCGTTTGTATTTTTATAAAACGTATCGTGGTTGCCAGGAATGATATCCATACTCATTCCAAGTTTACGCATTGGGTCTAAAAAGTTTTTACGATTATGATTGAGTGCTTTGAAATTTACAAACTTTCTATGATCGTAGTAGTCACCCAGATGCACTATCTGGGTGATGCCATGTTCTTCGCAATAAGGAAAGAATAATTTTCCATAAAAGTCAGCAGCGTTCTTTAAAAAGATTTCATTAGAATTACGAATACCGCAGTGTGTGTCGTTCAATACGGCAATCTTCACTTTAGGAACTCCTGTAAATCCGAATCAACAGAACGTGTTCGTTTCTGCCGTTTCTTTTCTATCTTAGTAAAATCTTTCACTTCTTCATCGATAGTACGAACTTTTTCGATTCTATCTCGTAGACCATCAACAAATGCACCTGCAACTTGCTGTGACATATCGTCACCCATTTCATTATCAATGAAGTTCTCTATGCCAGATTTTGTGAGATATTTTAGTTTGATATCCTGCTGTTTCTTTTCTTTAGCGATACGTCTCAAAAAAGCATACCAAGTGATTTGCGTGAAGTATGCAAATGCATTCGGTTTACCAGTTCTTGTCGCTGCTTCGATATTATAATTTTCTATTGCTTGCAAACAGTTTTCAACTGCATCCATAACCATCTCTTCGCGATATGTGTAGCGAATAAAATTAGATTTGTGAGACAAACCTTCAGCGATTCGTAGGAAACACTGAGCAATATAATCGGTTACGATTGGATGTTTTTTTCCTGCTGCCTTTGCTTCGTTGACTGACATTACATAGTCAACCACTGCTTGTGAGAAGTCTGCATTATTTACATAATGGATACTTGCTCTTTTCGTACGTGCCATTCGGGCACCTCCTTTCACTTCACACATATTATATCACATTATTTAAAAAATATAAAGGATTATGTTATCTTGTTAAACAAAAAGATATTCCTTGTCCGATCCCGATTTTTATGATATAATAGAGTAATCGTCGGGAAAGGGGGAATACCCTAATGCTTCGTGTCTGTTGGTTTGAAATGTATAATGTTTGTTGCGCTAGAATCTGCAGAAAATTGACCGAGACGAATTTCTTCTTTTTCTATCTCTGCTTCCGCGATTTTTTCTAGGATCAATTCTTGTATATCATCCTCATCGAAGTCTGGATTTTCAGCAAGGATTTGATCTAAATTTAGTTCACGTTTCGCGATATTAGTTTCCGCTATTTCTTTCCACGCACCATTCCAATGACTGATAAGAATATTCGATGGTGCAGTTTCCGTAATAATATGCCCAGTGTTAAGAACAGAAAGTTCTTCTATATCATCTTGAAAAGATACCCATGGTCTGAAAGAATAGTATCTAATATTTTGATCAAAGTCATCCTGTGTTACAACGCGCAAAATTTTTCGAACAATCAAGTCTCCATGATCATCGTTTTGTTCTAAAACTTCACAAATGATTTCTTCATTGTTAGTTAGTTTTAACTGTTTCAGATTCATATCTCAACTTTCGTGGTGTTACAAGTAAACTGTTCTGCTTTATACATTTTCAATCTTTCGAAACTATGTAGCAGAGCAAAATTTTGTCGTTTTTGCCAACTGATATCGTCTGTGATATCATATAATGTGGTGACTCTTCCATCGTCTGATTTTCTAAGACCCCTGCCTATAGACTGTAAAACTCTAATTTGACTTTTACTCGGCGAGGCAAATATAATATTATGTAGGTTCTTAATATTAATCCCTGTAGAGAAAGTTCCTAATGAAGCAACAATGATTGCTCCTGACAACTTTTCCACAATTCCTCGTATTGCTTCGCGGTCGGAGGTATCTGTTCCACCAGAGACAAAAAATATTTTACGATTTTCATCTGCCCTTTCCTTTATTGATTGAAACAATGGTTTCCCATGCTTTTCCACATAATTATATAGGACGAGAGTGTTACCTTTTAGATCCAGCGCAAGATTCGTGATAAATCTATTCCGCTTTTCGTGACCAACGATAAAGTCGAGTTCGTCTTGATACGTTTGTTTCCCGAAGGTTTTCCTGAGCGTTTGCGGATAATTAAGAACGAGTCGCCTGATAGATAATTTTGCGAGCGTGTCGTTATCTTGTAATTTTTTTGTTGTCGTGACTCTGTAGATTTTCCCGAAGAGTCCTTGTAAAACCAATTCATGTGTTTGCGCTCCATCTAATGTTCCTGTTGTTCCGAAACGATATTCTGCCTGTGTACATTTATTCATGATACCGCTAAGAGATTTAGATTTGAATCCGTGAACTTCATCACCGAATACACAACCGAACTGTTCAAACCAAACTTTAGGTAATTTATAAATTGACTGCCAAGTTGATATGACATAGTTGCAATCTACATCTTTATCTTTCCCTGAGTATATCCTATGCATTTCATTCTCGGGCATTCCATACCCTTTGAAGTCATTATACATCTGTTCAACGAGAGAAGTAGTGGGGACGATAACAAGAACACGTCCTGCATTACTCGCTAGATGTTGATTCCATATTCTCGCTAGTCCATAAATCATCAAAGATTTACCTGAACCTGTAGGAGATAAAAGGATCGCACGTTTTCTAGTGATTGCTTCACCAACGCACTGAAACTGATAATCTCGCATCGGAAATGGTAATTTTAAATCATCAACATATTGTTTTAATGTGTCAGGTCGTATTTCGTTTTTATCATCAGGCGTTCCATAATCTGAATCTACTACATCGCAAACATAACCGCGTTGAACACAAAACGATTCTAGATGATAAAATAAACCTGCAGGGAGAGTACCTGTTTGCCTATTGAACAAACGTATTTTTCCGTCCCACATTCTTGATTTGAATGCAGGCATAAACTTATATCCTGGTACGAAGAAAGAGAAGAACTCGTTAAGTTCTTGGGATGTTCCACCGTCACACTGAACGATGATTTCACTATGATTTAGTTTCCCGACTCGAATTGTTTCCACTTGATTATATTACCAATTGTCTGATGACGCCACTTTAATGAATCAACAATATCTATAAGTGTTTCTACAATCGTTTTCATGTACTGTATTTTGTCTTCAGACTTTTGTATCTCTGGGTCTGAGTCATAATAATAGTCCATCTCACCTTTTAATATTTTCAATCCATTAAATGGGTCGAGTTCCCAACCTGTTTCTAAAATATCTTCTTCTGACATTTTACCATTATAATATAACCATTTTTGTTTGAGTAATATCTTCTGCGCTTGCTCTGTTCGCTTCAATTGAAGTTTAGCAGTCGTCAAAAGTTCAAGATATTTAGCATGCAGCGTAGGAGTCTGTGAAGATGCCACATCTAATTTCATGTTGTTTATTTGGCAATCTTGTTGCCACATCTCATGTATACTTTTCAAATCAATCATAAAGTTATTATATCACAGTGCATCATAGAAGTAAAGCATTATCTATAGTTATTGCAAAAACTCTTCTGTCGGTGGAGTAAAGTTTGTGGTGTATCTCGCTAATCCCTTTGAGATTCTAAGGTCTTGCATATACCCAACAAAATTAGCAGCACCACCTGTCTGTGACGCACCATAAGCAAAAGTGCCAAATCCAGCAGTTCTAACTTCTGGAAGAGCACCACTTGATGTTCCTGCAAGATACGATTGTCCGTTAACATAAACAACAAAGGAAGAACCGTTTCTGACCAGTGCTACATGATGCCAAGTGTTGATTCCGATCGCCAGATTATCTGTTAAACTGATGATGTATGACGAACTGTCATTGCTATCATTTACAAGCAAATTCATATAACCGTTGGAATTTGTGTATAATTGTATAGCATAACTTTGAGAATACAAGTAACGATTGTTCGCGTGAGACGACCAATAAAACCAACCTTCGATAGTAAAATCTTCAGTACCAATAGGAACACAGTCCAAAATCATACTTGGTTCTTGTTCTGAAATACGTTCTGAACCAAGGAACATAGCATCGTTTCCAGTAAATTGTGTAGAAGAATGAGTAGACCATTTTCTTACTGATGTGCTTTGTTGTGGTCCACCACCACCACTCAATTTATGTAATTCATGAGTTCCTGATGCATCATAAATTTTTACATCATCTGCCCATCTCATTAACGTTTTTCCTGGACTATGAGCAACTGCTGATGTAGGAGGGGTGAATTCAGAAGTATATTTGACTTCTTTAGTAATATGAAAATCTGCAACTGCTCCAACGTTGTCTAGTGAATTAGTTCCGTATCTACATCCAAACGATATACCAGTTCCTGTAACATCTGCTGGACCAGTATCAGTTCCTGCATTTTTACCGTTCACCCACATTGTGTAAGTGCTGCCAGATTTAGTTGCAGCGAAATGGTGCCATGTCCTGTCTGCTTCACCAACGCGAGAATAATCAATCCTTAGACCAGATGGACCATATAACGTTATGCTATTGTAACTAATCCACGCATACATACCATTTTGTGTTTCAAATATTATACTCGAAGTGGTATCATTATATGGATATATCCAACATTCCCAAGTACAATCTCCTGTTCCTGGATTTACTGTAGTTGTGTCATGTTGTACTCGTTGATTAGTACCATTAAATTGTAAAGACATTCCATGTTTAGAACCATCATATGGTTCTTTAAGAAACGGTGACCATGGAATAAGTGCACCATTTCCATGCATTCTTAACGTAGTATCGTTTGTTGAACCGTCTGCAAGGTAAGGGAGATGCATCCCAAGAAACGATGTGTTCGTGATTGCCTCTAAAGGTTCAGTTGGGGGTGTAAATGCTGATGTATAAATTGCTGTTCCGTTTATTATTCTAACATTGCTGATAAACCCATCAAAATAGTTATTCGAATTGGCGAGTTGAGTACCGATTGCTAAACTTCTTCCATGTGTCAAATCCTGATCGTGAGTGCCAGTATCAACAAGAGCACCGTTTATAAACATTCTACCAGTAGTTCCAGATCTAGTTACAGCAATATGATACCAATTATTCACTGCGATAGTTGAACTGCTAGGGTCTTGTAAAAATACACCATCTTGTGGATTATACATTGCCAAAGAAGAACCAGTACTTCTCCAATATAATTGGTAAGAACCGTTGTACCCTGATACAAAAGTGTCTACTATCAAGTGATTGCCAGTTAATGCTCTTGGGTATATCCAACATTCGATAGTGTAGTCTCCTGGTAAATCAGCAACTGTGGTAAACCCAGTTCTTACATAATCTCCATTACCGTCTAGCAATAAACTATAGTTGTTCTTATATGGAGTAAACGCTGAGGAATGTACGTCTCCAACATTAGCATCCCATGCTAATAAATTGTTATTAGAATCTCTGAACTTATATGCCTGTGAAGCATATGTACCATAATTTTCATTTGACGACTTGAGCAAAAATGTTGTATGTTGTGATGAATCAATGGTAGTGATAAAAGATAAAGTGAATGATAATGCTTCAGTCGCTTGATTAATATTATCAGTCGTTTTGAATGTTAAAGATGCAACACCATCATCACCAAGCGCAACTGATGAATCTTCCGTTCTTGGTGTAATAGTAAAGACAGTTGAATCTTGACTTAATGTTGCCATCTTGAAAAAGTCACCACTAGATTCAACGCTGTATGATAATATCGCTTCAGGATTATCTGCATCTGCCGCAGTAATTGTGACAGTAGTTGTTGCCCCTTCCGAAGATAATTCAATAGTCCCTGATTGATCTAGACTCATCGTTGGAGATAAATTTACTAATGCAACATTGTACCAACCAGAACCATTAGAAATGTACAATCTATTATTGCTTGTCACATATGCCTGATCACCAGCAGTTAATGATGATACTGGAAGTGAATCTAATGAACTGAAGACATTAAGCACACCTCCTGCTAATCCAAGAACATCAGATGAATCTAGTCCTGTAGTTCCAGCATCTGTTTCTGCTAAGACTCTTATAGAAGATAGTGTAGTCATTCTTAGTTCTCCGTCAAGATCCAACCATTTGTAGAATTATAATAAACTAATCCAATTGCAGCACGATCAACATCAATGATCAAGTTATCTGCTACTCCTTGAATCTTATGACCATTTCTATCTATAGTAATGTTATTTGTATTCGCATTACCAGTTCCGTCTATAACTCTAACTTCATCACCCAATGCCGCTGTTGCAGGAAGTGATATCGTTGGAGCACTTGATGTTGTATCTAATATCGCTTTATCCCCAACAGTCAATGTATCACCAGAATCTCTAGAAAGATACCTGACAGGTGGCGTAGTGACCGAAGCAGTTTTTCCAAATGCTACAATTTTCACTTCATCATTTATTGATAGAGCATCGACAAACGAAACTGAAAATCCGTTAGTCGCAGAAAAATCTGCAGAGTCTATAAGAGAGATACCGTTTACAAACACAACTATGTTTCCAACATCATAGACCAATGTGTTATTATTTCTGTCTAGACCAGTTATTGTTGTGGCACCACTATCCGCTATAAAATCAAACTGAGAGGCGAGCGTTCCTGTTGAAGAAAATGCATTAACAGTAAACTCATCAGAATCAACAGCAGCAACGTTCAGATTAATTGTAGTTCCATCAATCGCAGTGTAGTGTTTGCCTTGCAAAAGTTGATTGTTTTTAAATACCTGAATTGATCCTGGAGTATATGCAAACCCATTTCTTGATAACGAATTCGTTGTCTGATTAGTAAACTCGAATGTTGCAAGATTTAAACCAGAAACTGCTGCAGTTTTGTTATTATTGATTACAACGAGATCTCCACTATCTGCTGGTGAAGTCAATGTTAAAACATTTGCAGAGATAGTATAGTCATTTAAATTTTGTAACAAAATGCCGTTGAAATAAACGTCAGTCGCACCTTGAGATAAATCCATCGAATTAGAAAATACAGTTTGACCTGAATCAGCAGCGAATTCATAACCTGTTCTTACAAACTTTGATTTAAGGTTTACATCACCAACTGTCTCTGTAACAGAAAGAATGAACCCAGAGTCAACCACTTCAGTTAGTGTAACAGAATTTGAATCGACGATATAATCAGTTGGAGATATCAGTACCAAACCGTTCAGATAAACTTCTGTGTTCTCAGGTGCTTTTAAAATTAACGATTTGCCAAATTTATCATTTCCTGAGAATACTGTTTGATTTGCTGTAGTATCAAAGGTGAATTTATTTACATCTAAAGTTCCGCGTGATGCCGCTGTTTGTCTTGCTTGAACGTATGCAGAGTCAATCAGTTGAATTGTTGATGCAGAATCGATAGAAGTGTTACCAGTTGGTGTGTATCTGAATATCTGAATAATATCATTAAGATTTGCCGCTTGTACTAATGTTACAGTTGAACTATCAGTCTGAGCAAAGTCATCAGAATCAACCTGCAAAATACCATTTAGATAAACATTTATTTCTGTAGCAATATTATTGTAAGCGAGCGGCACACTATTTTTATCCGCTCCAGTGAATACTGTTTGAGCAGAGTCTGCCTGATAAACAAACTTTGTTATCTCTACCGCATCACCAGTAATGATAGATGTTTGTCTATTTTGTACATACGATGAATCAATCAGAGAGAGAACTGTAGCAGAGTCTATACCTCCACCACCACTTGCTGTTTGCCGTGCTTGTACATATGCACTATCAACAATCGCAATAATGTCTGCACTGTCTACCGTGCCGCCACCGCCACCAGATGTTTGCCTTGCTTGAATATAAGCACTATCAACAACAGCAGCAATACCAGCAGAATCTTGGAATCTATCCCTTAATGCGATGTAAGCACTATCAACAAGTGTTGTCACATGCGCATCGCTATATGGGTTTATGTCAGAATAATTTGCTAATTTAACCCATGCACCTGCGTGAGCAAAATATGCTGCACCAGTTCCATGAACATGAGCAAACATACCATGATAAGTTGATGCTGAAGGAAGATCACCTTCTGTAGAATACACATTTGAATATAGGATCTTATTTGATCCAAAGTCAATATCAGAATCTCCAATGCGAGTATGAAGTCTCACATAATCTGAATCAACGATACCTGTAACCGAAGCAGAATCAATTCCAAAAGTTTGCCATGTGGTTTGGTTTGCAGTTGAAACCCATACAGTTTTATTGTCCCATCCAGGAGCATAACCTGCATCACTCGGTGTAAAGTCTAGATATCCTTTGCTGTAAGTGCCGCCAGTGTCAGATACTGCAGTTACAGTTCTCACATCTCCACCACCAGAGTTTACGGCAATTGTGCTACCAATCGAAAAGTTCTGAGAAGGAAGTTGACCTGATGGAACTACATCAAAGAACATCCTTGTAACAGTACCGTTATTGGTTTGTACATGAAATCCACTATTTTGATATGCCGCTGGTGCAGCGATGTTTGTAAGTACATATCCATCAAAGGGATTTAATTTATAAGCAATATCACCAACTTTTGCTGTTCCGTTTGGAACGCCTAGTCCAGTGTGTGTAGCAAGAGTATTAAGTTCAGATAATGAGGTAATTCTATGAACTCTAGCAGTTATTCTATTAGTGCTATCAGAATCATTAGCAGATTGAATTAATGATATTACAGTTGCAGAATCCGTACCTGCTGATGTCCGAGCATTGATATATGCACTATCAATTATTGATATTACAGTTGCAGAATCCGCACCTGCTGATGTTCGAGCATTGATATATGCACTATCGATAAACTGGGTTGTTGCCTCAGAATCTAAACGACTTAATTTAGACCACTGAACTGGTTTACTGGAAGTTGATGCTATTTCATATGTACCATTATTACCAGTGGTCGTGAATATACGCTGTTCACTCATTCTGCTTAATAAACGAGTGTAGTCGTAGAAGTTTCCAATCAGATTTCTAGAATTACCAGCAACATCGACAACTGAACCGCCACCAGAGGCAGGTATGAATCCTGTTATTTTAAATGTTCCAGTAGTTCCACTGAATGTAGATGTAGGTTCAAATACAACAACAGCATCTACGTTATTGCGTTCTTCGTCAGTGCCATTTACATCAGGTAGAGTACAAACAAGAACTGTTCTGTAGATACCAAGTGAAACGCTACCTCCGACTGGGAATTTAGCATTAAGTGATGATTCACTCACACCAGTACCAGTAAACGATATAGGAATTCCTGTTACTTCTGCTCCATTAGGATTAGAAATATTTACGCCCATAGAATAAGTGACTCTATTTGTACCACTTAAATGTAGATATGGAGCAGTTGGTGCTGATCCAGATGCTGGAGTTAATTGCCCATCTGCTACAACAGCAGATGCTGCTAATGCGGTTGCATAGTAAACATCCCCTGCATGATTGCTTAATGCATTATATGCATATGCATGGTCACCAATTTTCACATTGGTGAGAAGAGATAATCCACCGACAGAATCAACGGATGTGTTTGATGATGTTCTTGCAGCAACATACGCAGAATCAATTAATTGAATAATTGCGGCAGAATCAGTTCCAGCAGTTGTTCTTGCGGCAACATATGCAGAATCAATTATTTGAATCACTAGATCTGAATCAAGTCCACCTGCCGTTGCAGCGGTAAGATAACCAGTATCATTGGTGAATGTGCTAATAGGCAAACCAGTTACGAATGCGCTATCAGTAAAGTCTGAAGTGTTATACTGTATTTGTCTTGCAGCAACATATGTGGCATCGACAGTTGATGTAACTAGTGATGAATCTTGGAAACGATCTCTGAGTGCAATGTAAGCACTATCGACCAACGAAATCACAAGATCTGAATCTAATCCTTCACTCGTGATAATATCTAAAACTGCCTGGGAATCAACATAATCAGTACCAAACGCTGGAATTGTTGGTTTACCTGTTAATGATGCATAAGCAAAATCTTGCGGTGTATCCCTTAATTGAATATATGCAGAATCAATTAATTGAGTGGTGAGACCAGAATCGATAAGAGCAGGTTTATTTGTGAAATTTGTATAATCTAAATAATGTGTGCCGTTTTGTCCATCTAGCGTGTCTGCATCAACATTCAGTGCATCAACAAATGCTTTATCAACGTCTGCTGTAACTATATTTGAAACGTCGACCGTGTCTAATACTACAGGCGTGTTTGTTAGGTTGTTATAGTTTCTTACAAAATTTAAGTTTTGTCCGCCAAGAGTTAGTGCATTTGTTGCATTTACAGCACTATCAGATTGTCGTGCAGTAACATATGCGCTGTCAATAAGAGAAAGAACTTTTGCAGAATCTACACTATTTGCTGCTACTTCGGCAATCACTTGAGCACTGTCAAGAACAGTCGGTGTGTTCGTAAAGTTGTTATAGTCTAAATGATATCCACTAGTTTGACCATTGAGAGTATCAGCGTCAATAGTGAGTGAATTGATAAATGCTGCATCAATCTTACTACGAACATATGCGGAATCGATAAGTTGGACTGCTTCTGCAGAATCTAAGAAAGACGATGTATCTAAACGAGCATTTACATAAGCAGAATCTACAAGTGATGTAATCTCACTGGAGTCAAGTTGCGCAAGTGCAACTGTCTCGACAGCGTCAGCAATCGCTTGTACTCTTGCAGAGTCCACAAATGATTTGATTGTGTTTGTATTATCTTTGTAGTGAATTTTACCATCAGCGAAGTTAATGGCGAGTTCGCCATATTCCAAATCACTTGCGGTTGGAATTCTTCCTACTACCGAGGATCGTTTGAGTAATACTTTTGGTGTTGTTGCCATTGTCGTTTCCTAATAAGGATTAATATGTTCCGCAATCGATAGTTGCTATCTCTACAGTTCCTGCTGTGACTAAAAAGTCAATTGAATCAAATGCTGCAACACCGAGTGCTGTATCTGTTGCAGTTATTCCAGAAACGATTCCAGTCGCTGCAGCATAAGATACGCCATTTGTTGCACTAATAGAATTTTTTGCATCACTGTCAGCACGTGCCGTTGTGTAGTATAGATTCGACCCTTCACTGAGATCAGATGTACTTTTTGTAGAAAGACTTGAGTTAAACTTAGATTCAGTGTAGTAAAAATTAGTTGAACCTTCTGGGAGTTGATCTGTATTAGCAGCACCCAAGTCTGAATCAAAGTTCGCCTTTGAATAAACTTGCTCAACATCAATACTGAATACACCAGTGCCTGAGTTATATGATAAGTCACCTGTAGCACTCAGGTGCGCACGAACTTCTGCAGCACTTGGACCAGTATAAGTGAAAACTCCAGTTGAATTATTATATGCAAGTGAACCGTCACCGCCAGCATCAGTAATACTTACTGCTGCTCTTGCTCTACCATCAGTGTAATAAAGGTTGCTTCCTTCGGTTAGATCACCAGTAGTTTTTGTGCTTATTCTAAGATCAAAGTCAGAGTCGACTCTTGTCTTTGTATAGTATAGGTTTGTTGTTCCTTCAGGTAAAGCATCTGTTGTTGTGGCACCAAGATCAGAATCAAATCCAAGATACTGACCAGAGAAAGAAGTTGAAGATATTGAACCAGTAACATCAATATTTGGAGAGATAACTTTCTTGTTGAAGTTCCAAGTATCAGTTCCGGATTTATAGAAGATATTTGCGTTTGCACCTTCTACATGAATACCTGCAGAGTCTGCTGCCACAGCGTTCAGTGCACCACTTGCAAGGGTGATATTTTTATCATCGACCTCAAGTGTGGTTGAGTTGATAGTTGTTGTCGTTCCATCAACCTGCAGATTACCAGCAATGACTAATGTTCCAGCAGCACCTGTAGGACTTGGGTCAATAGTAAGATTGCCAGAAGTAGAACTGATTGTGTTTCCGTCTATCTTGATATTATCAACAGTAAGACTTGCAAGGTCAAGAAGGTTTGAATCTAGATGAACATCTACTCGAGTCCCTCCAGAGATATCAGTCTTTGTGGTGTTGGTATTTTTACCGCCACGAATTTGTATTTGGTTTCCTGGGAAAAGATTACCTGCGCCAAGAATACTGACATCAGCGGAAACATCAAGAATATTGTATGCTTCAAAATATGCTTTGTTGATAGCATCTGTGCCAGCAGTAGGTGCGGCAACATCAGATAATCTATTACTGCTGAACGAAACAACACTATTTGCTCCACCAAATATCAATGAACCAGAAGTTGATACCAGTGTGTTGTTATTGAACCTTAACAGATCAATATCAAGATTACCGCTGTTCGTATCTAATTTGTTATCACTATCTACGATTAATATTTTGTTTGGTTCTATCCTACCTTTAGGATGAGAAAGCATGTCGGTGTAGTATTTACCACCGATAGTGTGAATCTGAGTAGCAAATCCATTTGCAGAATCATTACCACCTGCACCAATAAAGAGTCTATCACCGCCAGAGGAATCACCAGAAGCATATGTGTATGCAACTTCACCACTTCTCAGAATATTATTTGAAGGGGTGATTGTTGATGTTGTAGCAGATTGTTTAATTAGAAAGATATTATCTGACATTAGAAGTTTCCTCCGCTGAGGGTTAATCCCGTTGGAGTAGTAGTCACTTCAAACTTCCCTGTGTTTATATTGAATTGAAGAATACCTTTATCTTTGAGCGCAGATGTATCAACATCCGTGAGGTCACCGATCGCTTGCGCTTGCGCACCTGTAACTTTTCTTACAGGCGTGCCAATCGTAATTTTTCTAACATGTGTCTGTATTGGAGGTGTTGTCATTTTAAGTTACCGATGGTGACACTCGTATCTTTCCTTCAAGGATGCGTTCCACTATATCTGCTCCATTTGAGTCAGTATAGGTTATCTCTGCATCATATACATAATTTCCAACACGAAGTGCGTCTGTTTGAACATTTGTCAATGAGAAAGTTACAGTACCAGTCAACGGTTCAATGGCAGCAGCAAAGATAGTCGTGTCCGCTGAATCGGAATTGTAGTTCCGTTTCATTTTTGCTGCAGCACTATAATTTGTAAGATTTTTTGGATTCCCTGACGTATCTACAAGTTCTAATTGCACAGCAATGTCTGAACCTTTGTCAAAGGTGAATTTTTCGTATTCTGCCATTTTCCATCTCGATGCTAAGTAACTCGGACATTATATAGATTACTGTTATTTATAAGAATAGATAGTCTCATGAACATTATATTATTGAAGCACGGGAAGAAATATACAGCACAAGACGTAAACCAACAAGCAGTAAGTTTGAGAAAATACACAGATTATCCAATTTATTGCTTTACTGAAGATCCAGAAAACGTTATAATAGACTGTATTCCAATTCCTAATAAACCGAAACTCGCTAAGTGGTGGAATAAATTACATGCTTTCAGACCAGGATTTGGAGATAGTTTTATACATGGTTCTCGGTGCGTCATGTTTGATCTCGATATCGATATTATTAGTTCTCCTTTCCCTTCACTAGAAAACATAAACTGGGATGTTCCGCATTTCGTTTGTGACTATTGGAAAGAAGATAAGTATTGGGAAACTCATGCCTATGAAACGATGTTAAACAGTTCAATTATGACATGGACTGTCGGAAAGAATACAAATTATTGGGACATTTTTGCAAAAAATATAGACTACAACACTCGAAAATATAAGGGGATGGATCGTTATATCTGGGATCAAAAACTTGAACATGGGACTTTTGAGAATGAAATACATGACACCATTATACTTTGATAAGATCATGAACATATTCAGATTCATATTTGAAAAATCTGCATATGATCCTGACTACGATTTATTCCGTATCAAAGACATTACTGATTCTTTCTCAACTGGCCAGATCGCTTGTAAAGAATGGTTGTCTAGAGAACTCAAACCTTTTTATGAAGATAATCACAATTCGATTTTAATTATTGGGTCTTGGTATGGGTTGATGTCACACATTTTAGTAGAGGATGGGTGGGACAAAGAGATAATAAATTTCGAGTTGGATGATGTCTGTATTAAGATTGCTAAAAAACTCAGAGTTCATAGTAACATAAAATATGAAGATGCTATGGATGGATTAGAATTATTTGAAGATAAGAAAAGAAACCACGAGAAAAAAATCGTAATTTGTACAGCATGTGAACACATAGACCACGAAGATCTTTTTAGCGTCTTGTCGATGAAAAATGAAAATATGATTGTTGCTTTGCAGTCTAATAATATGGTAGATGTAGACAGTCATATTAACTGTCACACATCTGTTGATCATTTCATAGAAACATTGCCGAAGATGGAAATACTTTATAAAGGCACATTGAAAATAGGAGAGTGGGATCGGTACATGGTGATTGCTCGATGAAACGATTAATTTATTCAACATACATCAATATTTCAGACTCTACGATAGATAAAGATCATTCTGATGATGAGTGGAGTAATTTCAAAACAAAAGAAACTACAAACCTAATGCTTAAATATCAGGACTGGTTAATCAGCGTGCAAAAAAAGTATGCTGAGTCCATCGGAGTTGAATATAGGTTTGTTGGGTATGGTACTCACTATGCTCATTTTAAAGACTGGTTTGAAGATAAACCTTGGATATCAGAGTATGATATAATCAATTTTTACAAACATTGGTTGATGGTAGAATACTCTAAATCTTATGATCAGATCCTTTACTTGGATTTTGATGTGGTTCCGTTAACAAAATGTAATGTTTTCGATGAGTGGGATTTTGATTCAGGAATACTTTGTAGAGTCAATCATGAGAAAGATCCTAAAAATTACCTTGAAGGATTAGAACCAGCATTCTTTGCTGAAATGCGTAAAAAGTATGATGAGAAAGGTAGGACCAATTCTATAAGAAGTCCACGAGCAAAATGGTGGAACGCAAGAGCATTGCTTCTTGACGAGGGTTTCTCTGGTGATAATGATGTATACAACACAGGAATTGTTGGAGCAAGTTCTGAGCAAATAAAAAAGTTAGATTACTTTGGAGAATTTGATCTTGACTTATCTACGATGAAAGAACTTGTAACCGAAGTAAATGGTGGTTGGCCACCGTACATTCAGTCACTGTTTGGGTATGATAACGAGACATTGTATAGTTATAAGATGCAACAAAAAGAAGTTCAACTCAACAAACTTGAACGAAAGCAACATTTCATACTCAATGAAAGATTCCCTTATGTAGCGAAAGGAAGTGAGTTTGTACACGTAGTAAATAAAAGATTTGACTACATTAAGGAGTGGTATGAAAAGAATAGTATATAGTGTCTGGAACGACATAACAGAAGTTCATGATTCTGTTACTCCATACAAAGAGAGTCAATTTAAAAGGCACAGAGGTGAACTGGAGAAAAGGCAAAGTGATTATGCAAAATTTACAAATGCTGATTACATGGTTTATACTCCCGATGTTACAACCTATGCCGATATTCAGTTTTATAAACTTATAAAGATGCAAGAACTCTCACAAGAATATGATGAAGTGTTATACTTAGATCTTGATGTAATCCCAAAAACTAACATCAACATTTTCGAAAACTTTGATACAACTAAGATGTGTGTTTATAATGTACATAGAGCATTCAATAAGAAAAATTTCAGGTGGGAACTCGAGGACGATAATTTTCATCCCATGAGTGTATGGGTTAAATGCGCTTTGAAAAAGTCTATGCTTTTACTTGATGATTTATCAGGAACTGAGAAGGTTGCAAACACAGGAGTGGTGTTAGGGTCTAAGGAATCTATAAAGAGGTTTGACTGGATAGGTAGATTCGAAAGTTGCATTGAGGTGTATAAAGAGGCATGTGAAGATAACCTATATCCTGAACAAGTTTCCCGAGTTTGGACACCTAATAATGAGGCATTCTTTTCCTACATAATTGAGAAATATGATATTCCTATGATAGACATAGGTATATCTTGGAATTATATTCTCGACGCAAAAGTCAGAAAATACACTGATGGAGCACATTTCATTCATCAAGTAAATAAGGAATTCGAAGTTGGACTTAGATAAAAATTGTTACATTCCGTTTCATGGAATTACTATAGAACCCAACACAGGTAATATAACCTTTTGTTGCCAAGACAATTCAAGAATGAGAAATTTTGGTCGAAACGGCAATAGACTCAAACCCGCAATGAATATATCTGACATCGATGATCTTCAAAAGTGGTGGGTGGAAGAGTATCAGGATGTTTGGGATGCATATGATAAAGGTGAACAAGGAAACTTTTATCCATGCAGCACATGCTTTGGTTCAGCAAAAAGAAGTAACAATACTGTATTTGAATCGTATAGATCAAATTTAAAAAAAGGAACATATGATTGGAAATGGGAACGTGGTGGTGAAAATAAAATCCGTTTCTTGGAAATTGCTGCATCAAACATATGTAATCAAATGTGTGTGATGTGTAGCGGAAGGCATTCTAATCAGTGGTTAGAATATGACAAAGAGTTTGGTCATGTAAATCATAAGTTGTGGAGATTCTCAGAAGAAGACGCTGAGAAAATTAATAAACTGATTCCTAACCTAGACATTTTTTATATGAAAGGTGGAGATCCCCTTGCAGATCAAAAACACATTGAATTTTTGAAAGTCGCTTCTGAAACAAACCCAGACTGCACCATCAATTTACAAACTAATATGCAAGGATTGCTAAAAAGACACTTACCCATTTTCAAAAAGTTAAAAAACCTTAGAGCAATGGTTTCGGTAGATGGTACAGAAAACATTTACAATTGGATCAGAGGTGGTGATTGGGATAAAATAACAAAGAATATGGAGATTTTATATGGAGAAACTGGTATAAAATCTCAAATCATGATTACAATATCGTTGTACAATTTTTGGTCTTTAGATCGCATCTTTGAATATTTTCATGACAAACCATACACAAGATGGATGCAATGTCACAATATTGTTCACCACCCATCTTGGTGTTCTCCTTTATATTTGCCTGAAGAAGTCGTTGAAGAACAGTTATGGAAACTTATGCCATTAGAACATTATTATGGTGATCGTGCCACATTCAGAAACTTTTTTGATCCGATAAGTTATTACGAAGAAAAAGGTTACAAAAGTTGGTTATATGATGTTTGGAACTATACTAATAAGATGAATAAAATTAGAGGGTTTGATATTTTAGATCATGTTCCAGAATTGAAAAATGAATTACGAAAACTCTGATTCATTATATAAAAGACAAGCAATTTGCGTTGCTTCGATCATAGACTTTGCTTTTCTGAGATTTCGTTTCAGTTCTTTGTTGGTTGACTTCTTAACAAAATCTCTTTCAAAGAATTCCATTTTATACAAAAACAGTTTTTCTTTATTAGCATCACCATCTGATTCAGATAAGTTTTCATCGAAAATAACGTTCATGAGCACTTTTAAAGCATCCCTGTTTATGTCGTCTTTATAGGCGATCCATCCATTACCATCGTTATTTGCAATGTCAATTAGAGTTTCTTTATATTCTTCGTTTGCTTCTGCGATCTTTTTATAAGTTCGTTCGTGTAAATCATCCAACGAAACTGTTTCTAATAGTTTGATCCAATCTGCTTCACTTTCTTCAGCAACAATAGAATGAGATCTGTAAACATCTTCGCTTTCCGAATACCAAATTGTCTCTACAACGCTTCTTTCATTGTTAGTGAAATAAGCATCAACGAATACATGATTATCCATAATTAAGTTCTTTCCACCTTTAATCTGTATGTGTTAGCAACTGAGTTTGATCCGTTAGGAAATTCTTGCGCACGATAGTCGTTTGCTGATGCTTTGTATGTAGTATAGTTTCCATTACCGCCTGTAAGAACATTATTGACTATTGCTGTTCCTTTTGTGACGCCATTACCATCTACATTGTATCTGAGTGTGTTCCCGCCTTGATTAAAAATGTATGCTTGAATCAAAGGTTGGAAAAATGCATCAAACTCAGCAAATGTCATATGTCTCAATCCGGAAGTGCCATCAATAATCAATGGTGTTCTATATGCAACGACTGCACCATCATTCCTGAATAACTGATAGTTTGTTGAATTGAAAACATCCTGAACTGAATTATTCCCACCTATGTTAGACGCCAGATAACCAGAAACGTTTGCTCGAGTGTCTGTATAAACTGTTCCTAAATTTGTACAATTCGATATTGAGGTGTTTGTGCTAATAAAGTATGCACCTCCTGCCAAAGTGTCAGTTGTACCAGTAACAATATTGCTCACAACTGGACTAATAAATGAATCGATCACATCAGTGAAAGTCATTTCTCTAACACCTGATGCATCTGTTCGAACAGGTTTTAAATTATATGTTGGTACTGTCGCATGACTTGATGTTGTCTGATTAATTTTATCATATGTAAGAGTTACAGTTTGCGGTTCACCTGTTTGCGCCTGACTAGGAAATGAAGTCACCTGTGGCCAGTTCCCTGAAGTGTTTCTTTTCGCTGTACCAGATTTAAGTCTTGTGTCTGTCATAGTTGGTGATATATTACCACCAGAAGCGACAACACTTAAAATAACAGAAGGATTTTGAACATAAAGATATGCTATGCGTTTGTACATAGCATTGAGTGTTGAAGATGTACACTCTTTTATTCTTCTGCTTCCGTCTGATACTATAGGTCTATAAAGTGTCATTATGCCACCTGCGCAGAATCCGCTGTAGATAAGAAGTAACCATCTAAAACTATCGTTCCTGATTCTTCTTTTACAGTAAATCGTTTGACATTATCAAGTTCGATTCCATCTATTGTTAATGACGTTACAGTCAAATCTGTGATAGTCGCCGAGTCTATTGTCGCACTGTCAGCGATAACTTCACCCACCGATAGAGTCTTGATTGTCGCTGAATCAATTGTTAGGTTTGTGATATTTACTTTTGAATTGATAACTGCACTGTCAATATAAAGTGCTGCACCATTACTGACTGCGATACTATCGACATAAATTTGATCAAACCTTGCACTATCAGCAGTGAATGTACCAGAAACATGTAAGTTTCCAATTGTAGCACTATCGATCGTTGCAGAGTCAGCAGTTAATTTACCAACACGCAATGTGTTGAACACTCCACTATCCCCAGTCAATCCTGTTACCAATAAGTTTCCTGGAGGTTGACCAAATAATCTATTGCTGATTGAGTCATATTGATCGCTGAGTCTATTCAGTGCTGAAACAATACTGGAATCAGCATGAATAAATGAACTGTCAAGATTATCTAAGTCTCCGAAATAATCTGATAATGTGTTTGTTTTAGAGACAAATGTGCCGACTGCATCAACTAAGTCTATAAGAATTTTACGTGCCATATCTTCCTCTTTATATCAATAATTGATGCGCTGCAAAATATATAACGCCAGAATCACCTTGTCCGACTGAATCATACCCCAGTGAATCTGTTAATAAAAATGATTTCAGTCCATTAAATACTAATGAAGAACTATCTGAAAATGTTATTGTTCCAACACCACTATCTAGGACTAGATTGGGAATTGATGCTTTGTTTGCATTAAACCCTGTATCATGAACGCTATCGCAAAGCAAGTTTGTAAGGTTAAGTTTATTTAAAACTAATGCGCTGTCTACTTCTAATCCATCACTAGCAATCATTGTCACGTTGCCGAAACCAATCGTAGAAGAAGAATCAACAGTTATTCTACCAATCAACCCACTGTCCATGACAGTCAGTTTATTGATTATAACAGATTGGCCAAATGAATCGAATGTAAGATTATTTGTTACAGTAGCATTACCAAACGAGATACTATCTCCATTGAAATCAAATTCTGCAGTTCCAGGGGAGTCACCAAGAAAATACATTCCATGGACACTACTATCTGGCATCGCGGAATCATGGTTCAACAAACTCTTTAGAGTCATAAAATCAAATACAGCAGAATCTGCTAATATGTTTGCAGTTATTGTAATCGGTGCGGACGCATTAAATAATTGCTGATTGATTTTAGGTATGAGTCGTCCCAAAAAATCTAGTGCATCAACTGCACTTTGATCATTATTAGAAAACGTTGAGTCTTTCAAATCATCGATGTCACCCAGATACTCTTGCATCTGGTTGATTTTTTGCATCCATGCTTGGATCGTATTTGAATTTTGAACGTTGACTTTTCTGGCCATTACAACTTCTCTAAGATTCGTTTCATCATATCTTTGAGGTCACCCATTTCTTTTTTGAGATCACTCAATTCTTGTTCTTGTTCTTTTCTCGCCTTTTTCCTCGCCTTCGCCGATTCAATTTCAGAACGATTCATATTCAAAACGACTCCTGTAGATATGTCTTTTACTAAACCAGGATGACCCTCAACTTGTTTTTTCATTTTAAACGCCAAGCGCAATTGCTCTTAGATCTTTTATGATTGGAACCCTTGCTGAGTTTGTAGACCTGAAAACAATCTTCAATTGAAACTGCGTGAATGCAGGAAGAGTACCGCCTCGCCCACCGATAAGATATTCATACTCACGGTAAATATTCGTGTTTTGATCTGATGGTAGGTTTGCTTCTTTTGAAGCAAGTTGGTATCTCACGGTGTTTAAGATATCACCGTCAACGCCTGTTCTAAAATAAACATCGAAGTCTGCTTCTTTAGGACGATGCGCAGTGATCAAAACTTTTAATCCAACTGCCTCAGTTCCTAATTGAACACTGCTCGTGATATGTTTTGCTGCACTTGATCCACTCGTTGGTTCATTTTCAGAAACATATCGAAGTGGCACGTTAAATCCTAGAGTAGCAGCACTGTCTTGATTATCGATAATGTTATCGACTACTGTTATAGATGTTCTTTGTAAGTCAATCATAGGTGAAACGAATTCATTCGTCGTTGACATGTCAAATTTAAACATTGCTGTTTTTGCACCGATAGAAATTTCAGCATCTGCAATAGAGTCAGCAGCAACCACATAATTGTGATCAAGTGAAACGTTATTTTTATTCAAAAGGATAGGTGAATAGTCTGCATCTACTGTGTATGGTGTTTCTGTTCCTGCCATAGACTTACCAGAAGTTCCTTTGAATGAAGCAAACATTGAAGTCCCAACAGGTTTAATCGAAGCGATATTCGGATACATAATTGAATATGCTAAGTTTTGCGTCGCTAAGATATTTGATCCACCACCGACTGCATCAGAGTCAGCAAGAGCATTTGCTGGTTTAAATTCAAACCCACCAAGATCAATTTTTGTTATAGTGTGATCTGTATTTAATTGTGCTGGAGTTAATCCACCCACAGCAATTGCATTTTCAATTGAAACAGTATCGTTTACTTGTAAACCATGATTTGTACTTCTCACACGAACTGATGAATCACCAGCAAATGTTTGAATAGAGTTATCATTCAAAAGTTTACGAGGAACAGACGCATTTTCAATTAAAGCAGTTCCTGCTACTGTTGTGTCAAATTTTGCGCGATACAAATTAAATTTTAGGTCTTGCTTTTGGTTTGCGCTAAATGTTGCACCATTTTGAGAGTAAAATAAAGAACCAAGATTTGGGTTTCTATTTACACGTGCTGACGCTGAACCAATGATTTGCTCATCTATTTCTGATATCCATATCTCATATTCAGGAGTTTCAGCATATACAACTATTGCATAATCACTCAATCCCTGAAGATAAATTGGTTCTTCAAACTCAAACGATGTTGGTGATGTAGCAGTCGCTGAGGTTGATACAGAGTTGTGCGCAACATACACAGTTGAACCAGGAATGATAACAGTATCGGAGGGAACACCATTTACCATTGGTCTGAGGTGTAATGAAACAGGCAACTGAAGGTTTGCAGTCGGATTGAATGTTGATGCGAAATACAAATCAACCTTTGTTAAAAACAATCCAGTCGGTTCATCGATATAAAATGACTGAGCGAGTGGATTTTTTCCAACCTTGTAACCTAAACTATTTGTCGACATTATTTCTGCTCCACTGTATTATCGATGTATTTATTCTTCATATTGAGGGAGACGATTAAGCGAAGAACTGCAAATATTGCAAGCATGCTTACTGGATTCGGTTTGCCTGTTTTAGCAACCATCTTAGATATTGGATAACCAACCATCATCAAGAATTTACCAAGTTTGCTGCCTTTTTCTCGTATTCCCATTTCATGTGCCATTTGAACTGCCCATGGAGTTGCGATTGCTTGCGCCCATCTTACTGCCCACTGACTTGTGCGTTCGATACGTTCAGCATCATCTTTGACCCATGGCATAATATTTGGTGCATCTTCAACGCCATTCATCCAATCTACTACAATTTGTGCCCACAAATGATATCCTTCAACAATATCAGGATCTGTTACTGCAAGTTTCCGACCATACTCTTGGTCAGCGGCAAAGATATCATATGGGAGTAGACCCATTTGGTGAAGTGCTGTACAAATAATTTTAGAAGATGGACCAGGATCACTTTGGGTTGGTGGGTGAGATAGTTCATCTGGCCAACCAAGTCCCATCGCTCCAAGGTTATGACCTTGTCTGTTATTATTTCTTGTACCAAATTTTTCTTCATGTTCATCAGGATTCAACCAACTGACGCCACCGCCTGTGCCGCCACCATCACCGCCACCGTCATTATTATATGACACTGCACGAACTGTTGTTGATTTTTTACCCTCTACTTCAAGAACACGAGTAGACCTAATATCTTGATGAACGGTATCGAGGAAACCTTGAGCAGTATATATTGCTCTTGCAATCGTACCTGACAATTCTTCACGGTTCACATCAATATCCATAAGTTTTATTTCTTTAGTTCCCGCTCTAAACCTGAACGTGCTATTGTTAGGAACTTGGAATGAAATATCAACTTTACCAGATGCGTCTGTTGTCAATGCAGTAGAACCATCTTTGTGGGAAGTTTTTCCTCGTAATGTGTTACCAAAATCTTTAGTGTCCTTTGAATATCTCTTAAATGCTTGTTCACGAACAAAGTCTTTCATGTTTTTATTGTCCATGAATAAGAACACATTTGAATTCGGGCGAAGTCCTCTTGCCTTAATTCTTACGATTCTAGACCTAATAAATGGTAGGATCGCAATTTGCAAAATTCTTTCGCCAATAACTTCTTCAACAACTGATTCTGATACAATTTTGTTCACAGAATTAGTAGTAGTTCTTCCGCTAGTCTTACTGATTGTGTTAGTACCATCACCGACTTTCAAGTCTTCGATGTCTTTACCGCCCCAGTTCCATGACCAGTTATCCCAGTTGTATGCACGAACTGTACTAAGTTTTGAACCACCATCAATGACTGTTCTACTTCCAACGTTCTTATCATGCCATTCATCAGAAGCAGGTGAAAGAACAAGTGAACCCTCATATACTGATGAGGTGAAAGGATTAATCTTTACTTTCTTTGTGGCAAATGGGTTGTTCATGAAATCAACTTCAGTGTGCGCGACGTAGATGTTATCACCTTTTCTCACAACACTTGTTGAATTATCAGAGTCAAAAATCATACGAATGTTGTCATCAGTAAATGTAGGACGAATCAACCCAACAGTCGGATCAATAGCAGCGCGATAATCATTTTGCTCTGTTGCTGATAAGATGTGTGATGTAAAGTTATCTACAAAGAATCCTGACTTAGTACGATTCAATCCTGCGCTATCTAAGACTTCAAAGTTATTAGTTCCTAGTTCGAGCATAGACAAAGAAGTTAATTCTTCTAGATTGTTAATTCTTTTTTCTAGATGTCCAATATCTTGCATTGTATAACGACGATGTTCAATTTTTTGAACTGATACATCAGAGTCGTCTAATGTGTTACCACCAAGTCGGAAGTTGTAAAGTGGTAAAGTGTTTTCTGATTTTTGTGGTGGTTCCGGATAGAACCCAGCATCACCATTGATCACGTTTAGATTAGCGTCTTTATCGATCACAAGTTTATATGTACGAGGGAGATAGTAAGTATTATCCGACGTAATTAAGTCAGATGGTTGCGGAAGATATGCAATATCTGCTTCGCTGAACGTATTGATTGTTGTATCCATAACTGGACGGAAATCAAGGACGTCTCGTAGATTAATCCGCAAACCTGTTTTAAGAACATGATATGGAATGTCTTTGTAGTTTACAACCCCTGTGTAAGAACTTGCTGAAAAGAAGTTACCATTACCATGATTGAAGTGATCAAACTTTACAAAAACATTACCCGAAGGTGCTGATTGACCAGAATTGAGTACCATACGACCATGACCATAGAAGTTATCACGTTGGCCATTGTCAAGTTTGAATTTGTAAGCAATATCTGCACCAGTTGAATTCGTATCGCGAACTTCAGCAATCGATCTAATATCTGGTTTACCCAGCGGAATATATTTTTCACCGCTGATAGGATCTGTTACAACAGAAGTAGTCACTGTCACATTTGATACAATAGTTTTTGCACGAACGACAGGGGATGTGGTAGAACCATAAACATATGCTTTGACTGGTCTGTTTGCTGGTAATCCTGTTACAGTTGTTGTATTTGAACCTGTTGTCAAACCGCTAAGAGTAGAGTTGTCAATCAATCCACCTCCAGCAGAATCTACAAAGAATAACCAGTCGCCTGCATTATCAAGTGCATATGCCGATGGGATACTGACAGTAAAGTTACCAGAACCATCTGATGTACCATCCCTCATAATTTGAACTTCGACCTGTTTCGGATCAACAGTTTGAGGACGTTTATATGGCAGTGCAAAAAGTAGTGTGTTATTTGTAGGATCGCCAACAACAGTATTTAATCCCGATTGAATAGGATTGAAATAATTATCTGAATCATTACCGATAGATTTAGCATCACGGAAAGATTGTCCAGCATTCATATTGATATCAAAAAGATGATATCGTAAGTTTGCACCATTTTCATGAATTGCGCGAACACGTGCTGTACCAATCGTTGAACCTGTTAATGCTTTTCCGCTGTTGAGGTTTTGTGCTGCAAGTGTACGAATGTTTGGTCCACCAATAGCAGAGTCAGCGAGAACATCTACAAAATTACCATAATCAATTGCTGTAAATTCACCAACATTTTTTGCTGTTGCTGTTGGTTTTTTAATCCTTAGATCAGTCGGTGCATATCTTGCTGCACGATAACCGTCGACAACAACAATACCATCAGAAACTTTTAAGATCAAATGTGTATTTTGAGAATCTTCTTCAAATGATATTTTAAAAGGTTTTACAATATAATCGCCAGAGTTTTCCTTGATACGAGTAGCAACCATATCGCGCGGAATATTGTACTGTAGATTTGTTTGCGCAGAAACAGCGGTGAAAATTGCACCATCTTTAACTGTGGCAACGTGAATAAAGTTTTCACTAGATGAAACATTTGCACGTGTTGTCAAAACAAGTTTGATACAATACCGATCTGCTCCTGGAGCAGTAATATTCGCAACGTTTCCTTGGTTATCGTATAATGATGCATCATCATCTACAGAACGAACTTCCTGTTGAATTTTAAACCCAACATCAGCATCAGGAGCGTCTGAATATTTTGAAACAATAGTCTCTTGCGCTTCGGTGAATACGAAAAATCCCTGAGTGAAATATACACTTTCACCAACTAATGCACGTGTTCCTCGACCAACTGCAGGATTTGCTGCAGTGTTAACAACCTGAACAACCCTTCCAGATCCCAAACTTTCACCGCTTTGGAAACGCGGCATAGAACTAGGACTTGTAGATGAAGTTGTATTCACATAACGAACAAAAAGTGTTACAGGGTCACCTGAAGAAACAATCCTTTCAAGAACTTCTGCCTTGATGCCTGATGTTACACCAGTGATAATACTACCGACATTTGCAGCAGTAGAAGTAGATGTGTTGTCCAATTTAACAAATTCATATGCATTGTCAATATTCAAACCTCCTGGTTTTACAACAGCACCTTCTTTAAAGATGTTGTTACCAAACCTTTCGATTTGTTTTTGGATGATAGTCTGCATTTGAGTAAGTTCTCTCGCCTGCAGAGTCCTTCCGCTATTATAGAGGATTCGATAATATCCAGCACTATCAGAATAGTCATCCTTATATTTTGTCGAAAATAGGGTATCGGTATAAGTGGTTGCCATGGTCTATCCTTAGAATTGAATAATAATCTTGATGTCTTCTGCTTGAGACGTAGAACGTGAAACAGGTGCTCTGTTGTCTATGTATAATAGATCTCCAGTATCCCTATCGACTTCACCTTTAATAAGAGATGAATCAATGATGCCTTGTCCAGCACCGTTTGTTTCGTCAATAACTTCTCCATCTTGAAAAGCAACAAACCCTGTTGCATCTGTTTGGTGATAATAAATTTCGTTTGAATCGAGGTGATCGATATATGCTTGAGCAAGAGACGTTTGACCTTCGATAATTTTATCTCTTGTGAAAGCAGAAACCGTAGAAGATAAAGTCATTTTGTCTAAAGAGTTACCAGTTGTCTGATTGAACAAAAGACCATTTTTATCTAATGGGTTTTTAATCAAACCAACTTGACGGAAATCTTGTCCTGTCAAGAAATCAGAATCACTTCCTTCTAGCATACTATGGAACATAACTGATGCAGTTTTTAAATCTACACGAGGATCAGAACCAACACCAGAATCACTAAATGGCAAAACAGCACGTGCTGCAGCACCAGTGCCGCCACCGCCAGTAATTGATACGAGTGCTGTACCATATCCGAATCCATGCTTCAAAGTAGAACTATCAGCATCCATTGTAATACGAGAAAGTTGCCCAGTTGCAGAGTCAATTGCTGCAGTGGCACTTGCACCAGTTCCTGAATTTGATGTAATTGTAATAGTAGGAATAGATGTAAAGTTTTGACCAGGATCAGTAATAATGATTGACAGCACTTCACCTGAGACTGCATTATCTTGAATTGATCTTTGCTTTAGTTGGATACCAGTTGAAGATGAATCAGTCGGTGCCTGCTTTTGTACAGGAATAAAGTTAGATGACTGAAAACTCTCTTGGTTTGCAGCAGAAATAGTGTATAAGAACTTCCACACATAACCATCCGATGTTCTGAATGAATGGTTGTTAGATCCTGTTGGTTCAATAGTAGACGGTTGAGCAACACCTAGTGCATTTCTTCCTGTCTCCAAACAAACATAAACCTGATTGTTGTCTGTTTTTACATAGTATGGATTAGCAGGATAACCTTGCTGACGATCATCATACTGGGAATAAATACGACCATTTGACCAATTGTTACGAGGAACAACGAGTGATGTACCAGCAATTTTCTTAATTGACTGCATTCCATCTCTGAAATCACCAACAGTTTCTGGGTTGTTAACAGGAGTTGGAACTGTTTCACTTGAGTCCCATTGTTCAGACTTACTGATCCCAACATAATAGTTCGCTGTATTGTTCTGGAACTGATCAAAGAAGTCCCGAGCAATTTGTCGTTTTAAGATATCTGTAATAATCGCTGGCATTTTCTAAATCCTATTATGTTGATATTTGTGTGCCAAGGGCAATACGTTTATAAAAACCTGCCGCACTGTCATAGACAGCAAGACAAGGATTGCCAGATGCACCATTAGTTGTAAAAATCAGTTTTCCGTGTGATCCTGCAGGAACTGTTGCAACAGTGTAGTTTCGTAAGTCAACTTCAACAGCACGTGCCTTCACATAATCTGAATCAATTAGAGCAAGAACTTCTCCAGAATCTAAGTTATCAGTCGCTCGAGCATTAATGTAAGCAGAATCAATCATATTGGTGACTTCGCTTGAATCAACAGTAAACACTTTCACCATATCTGAGTCTAGTATTGTGGGTGTTCCTGTTAAAGATGCATATGCATAAGACTGTCTTGCTGAAACATATGCTGAGTCGATAATGGCGATCGCTTCAGCAGAATCTAAGAAGGAAGATACATCTAGACGAGCGTTTACATAAGCAGAATCAATTAAAGCAAGAACTTCTCCAGAATCAACTGAGTTTGCTGCAATCAAAGTAAGTGTTCCGCCAGAGTCAAACGCTGTTCCTGTTAACAACGAAATATATGCAGAATCGACAACTCCTTTGATATCATTAATAAGTGCAATGGTTCCTGAACTATCTGGTAAAGTTATTGTGTTATCTTTTGTCGGGTCTGTAACCGTTAATCGTGTTTCACTTGAATCATCAGTTATACCTTCAAAGACAATTTGTTTATTGTCAAAAGAAATACCATCTAGACCACCTGCTGAACCGACAGATACCTGTAGTGCTGCAACATCACCGTATAGTTCGGAGAAGTTGTCATTTATTTTGGTGGCACCTGTGCGTAGGTCATCACCTGTGCCGTCATTGCCAGTGGTGCCTGTGTTGATAATTTGTCTTGCCATTTCTTATCCTATAAATCTGTTAAGACTATTTATATCATTTTCTGTAATACACTGACGCAGAATATGTATCTAATGTAGATGAGAACCTGATTGCCGAAGCATTTGCTGAGTCTGCATAATCATCGAATGACTGATAGAATCCTGCCCATTCATATAGATTATCGTAATGTTTTTTCAATTGTGTTATAGTCATATTTTGATAATCGTTGATATTTCTATATACGCTGAAACGATCACGCATTGCAAAGACGTATGGATCGCCAACATATCCGCTTGGATAGTATCCTCTAGCAGCATATAAAAGAGCGTTATCATTTATTTGATCACTATCTGCACCATCGTAAGACGGTGCTAAGTCTGCAGGATACCCGAGTGCGCCAATGACTTCTCCTTCACCAGAAAGTCCAAGTGTCGCATTACCATACACATTAGTGATGTGTGATCTTAGATCAACGACTGATTCGACGGTGGTGATCGTAACCTGAGGAAGTCCTTCAAGAACAACCGCAGCACCTAAGTAAAACCCTGATGGGTGTACAAAATTACGATATAAAGTTTCCCAATCATTCAGCGGAATAGGAGACTTGATAAAGATAGATAGGATTTGATTTAATGCCCCATCTTGTAATTTGAATGCATCTTCAATACCAATTGTAGAACTACCAACCCTGAACAAAGTATCTTTCGGATGAATGACTTCAACTTTTTCATTGAAAAACGCACGGAAGAAACCATCAACTGAATATTGAGATCCTTTAACTCTGAAAAAATTACCAAAGTTTCTTAATGCTTCTCGAGGAAAAGTGAATGATGATTGAGATACACCAAGAGCGATTTCATCAAACATCAAGTTCAGGTATTCTAATTTCGTATCTTCTACATCTCTTATCGTTTGTAGTTCTTCAATGATTCCGCCAAAATTATCTGCACTGTCTAGATGCTCATAGTATGCATCTAGAAATGTGATAAGACTTGGATATTCATCTCTAAAATGTTCGGGAAGAACTTCGTCTACGATACTTTTTCTGAAATTAGTACCGAGTCTTCCAAAATCACGAAGAGTTTGATCGAAACCATTATGTGCCATTATGTTACCTTCAGAGTGGTCGTCTGTCTATCTACAGTTGCTGTTGCAGATGAGTTGTCTGCATCTAGTCGAATTACATAGTTTCTTAATGGTTTCACTACACTTTCATTATCAGGAAGAACTGAGATTTTAATAAATGGATTTGATCCAATCAACCCATCAATATTCAAACCGATGATTTCAACTTCACCCCTTAATGGATTAAATTGACCAACATTATCTACAAGAATATTACCATCAACGTCAATGATCTCTAGTTTGGTTTCGTTGAGTTTATTTTTAATCTGACAAACAGCATTATTAAACTGGAAAATAGATGAAGATATTGAGTAGACCTCATCATCAGGTTGCTTGATTGGCATAGGAAATGATAGTTTGAAAGTCTCTGTTGCCCCAACGTTTGGTATAAATCTCAACTGAACTTTCACCTCTGCTTTACTCGATAAAATCGCATTATCGATAGCATCAATTTCGGTCAACATATTACTTTTTCGAAACACTTTGTTGAATGTGTTTAGGTTTGTTGAAAAATAGTTTTTCATGAACTGGAAAATTGATGTTTCAGTAGCACCAACTGTGAATCCAGTTAATGCAGGATCAAAATCAAACTGAGTGTTGATTTCTAAGAATACATCAGTAGGATCAACAAACTTTGTCGTGATAGAAACAACAGAAAGATTCTGGGTGAAGTTGTTAACAATATTATTTTGTACAACAGTTTTCACACTTTGAGGAGTTCCTGTTGGAAAATTCAAAGCGACATAAACTGCACCATAATCGATTGGAATGTTTTGATCTCCAGACCAAACGTTACAATCAGAAACATCTGTGAAGTTACTCAAGATAGTCGCTTTATAGTCAGCAGAGGTAACAAGTCTCTGTTGTGCAGCATAGGCAATAGGAGCGAGTTGACGAACGCTCTCAATTGACTGCTTTTGTGCCCCACCAGATGACTCTGTGTTTGTTACCGCTGTGACTGAATAATCAATGCCGCCAATGTTTAAATCTGAATTTGATGTAAATACATCCCCTGCATTTGCTAATGGACCAACCGTAGAAAGATAAGTGATTACGATTTTATTACCAGGATCTGGTTTTTTACCAAAAGAAATACCCTCACCAAAATTCACTTCGTAAAAACCGTTTGGCGTTTCACGGATACTATAAACTGTTGAGTCTTTGTCGATTGTCACTGCTTGTTTCAAAGGAATATATGTGATAAACTTAGAAGAAGAAGCAGTGTCAAATACTTTAACACTTGCTGTTGAAGTATCGATAGTCGAGTCAGGTAAAACAAATATTTGCCGTTCGCTTGTTTCACCTGCAAAAAATGTTTTTGTTCTCGTCACACCTTCAAAAATAGGAATCTCGTTTGAACCCAATGAAGTCAGAAACTCATAGTTGCCGAATCCATCGTCTTTTGCGAAAAAAGTTTCGAGTGTTCTGAATGTATAAGTTTTACCATCGATAGATGAACTGAATGTCCAACCAGACGGTAATTGTATCTGCGCTGGGCGACTAAGAACGTTTGTAAGATTCACTGATAACTGTACCAATGCTCTTGATGTTGTCATTGACCTTACTTCATATCCCAACGTTTCTGCGTGAGATACAACTGAAGACCGTAGTTGTGAAGTAGACAAAAATGATTCGTTAATTGCAAAGTTCGCAGTCAAACCGTTTATGTGTGTGTTGTATGCTAGAACGTCTAAAACGTTGTTAAGACCTGATGCTTCAAAATCATAATCAGCAAACTGAGATTGACTTTTAAAGAAGTTTTTTAGATTGTTCTTTATGTTCTGAAAATCTAAATCGGAGGATTTAATTGATGTTGCCATTTATCTTAACCTTGCTAATGATACTTCTAATGATACGACTTCGCTCGTGTTGACGACTTGAAACTCAACCGTCGCATTCATGAGGTTTTTGTCACCGTCGGTTTGTATGTCAATTGTAAGCACTCTTGCTCTTGGTTCATAATTATTTATAGCGTCTGCTATAAGATCCTGTATGTACTCAGGATCAAAGTCTGTGTCAAGTCCGAACAATGCACTGTTTAAGTTCGCACCGAAATCTGGTTGAAATGGTTTTTCATATCTGCTCGTCAAAAGTAAATTTCGAACAGACTGTTTCACTGCTGAGGCATCAGTTTTTTTATAAACGTCTCCTGATGGACGTGCCAAAAATGCTAGATCAATATCTGTATATTGTTTCTTTCTGCTCGATAAAATCGAACTGGACTGGTTACCATCTTCAATGGAGAATGCCTTCGCTACCATTTATTCCTCTTGTAAATTCTTTTCACTATTTATAAGATTTCTACCAATTCCCCATTGGTTTGGGTGTAGTTATTGAATCTTGTTTCGATATCGTTGTTATAAGTCACACTCCATTGAGCATCCACTTCAGGCATAACCATAATGATTTGAGCGTTTAATGATCCGTCAGCATTGTATGAGTCATAATCTAAAATCATTTTATCGAATAAAACAAAATCTTTGATATGGTCTGCTACATCATATGTCTTTTGTATCGCTATTTGACCATTCAGGTCTCTGATTTCATATACAACTACCTGACCCCTCGCTTGTAAATAATTCAAACTATCAATTTCTAACACTTCACCATCGTTCGGTTTATAAAACCCTTCTGCAATACAAAGGCGATGTTGATTTCTTTTATTTAAAAAACCTTGAACTTGAGTCATAAATTTTGCATGAAGATATAAATTTTTTGCAATACGAACTCGTTCTGTGTTATCAGTTACATGAGTCAATGTTGTAGGATCACCATATCCTCCTGTAAATTTCGCTAATTTGATTCCAACGCCAAGTTCTGTCTTGTTGTTAATGACACCATCACGAATGAATTGTTGTTCAGGGTTGTAGAGTGGATTAGGAGAAACAGTCTTTGTCTTCTTTTGATTAGAACTGAACTGAATTTTAACAGAGGGATCTGCATTACCAAATTTATCAGACGGTAAAGAACGTTTTGGATCACCTTCATCGTTCGCTATTCTACCAATTTTAAACCCTTCAGGTTTTTGATTGATAAAGGTTGGTGAAAGAATTCCCTCGCTAATCACTCGAGCAATAAACTCTGCATTTCTAATTGTATTAGGATCACGCAACTTAGAACGAACATTATCGGTTGTCAGTCTATGTTTTGAAATGCCATTATAAACTATTGATTTGTCAACTTCACTCTTGATATGATCACCAACATCGATATTGACAATGCGAACACCAAGTTGTGACTTATTAAGATAATCAGAAATTTGTGTACTAGTTGGTCCAGGAGCAGGGACATTTGTTCGAATACCAGTATCTGTTAGAACATTAGTATTCGATCCAGGAGAACCTGCTACACCAAGAGGTGCTTGCCCTGCAGTCGTAGCAAAGTCTGCCTGATTAGCATCATCTGCTTTACCTGTTAAGTCTCCAGTAAATGTCGGTGCTGTAACACCAGCAGTAAATGTAGCAGACTTACCATAATAATTTTCACCATAGTGGTAAACATTATCACCGCCAATAATACCTGTTGTAGATACTACAGATACATCTTCAGCGGCAATGTTAATACTAGGTGATGAAATGTCAACTTCATCCTTTGCAGTCAGGATAATATCATCGCCAGAATATTGTCTGATTTTACCTTCTGTTCTTTCAATGTTACTACCCTTTACAATAAGATTATTATCAGTAAGGACAGTATCAGTATTCGTACCGACAACATAACTCGCTTTGTTACCAGTGATTGATGTTTCATGATTCTCCACCACTTTTTGTTGGTAGTTACCACGGATATCTTCTCTTTTATCTCCATGAACACGAAGGTTATAATCCCCTCCAACATTCATATCGAAATCACCTGATACATGCATTTTTAAGTTTCCGTGATAATGTATTTCTCCATTACCTTCAACAATAACTTTATGATCGTTTCCAGTGATCTGAATTGTGTTATATTTCGTAGAAACAATGATAGTACCGTCAGGACGCATATCAACTCCTGATCCAGTACGATGTTTCAACAACATACGTTCACGACCAGGAGTGTCATCTATTTCGGTGACATGCCCAGTTATAGTTTCACGAACTTGGTTGAGCGGATACTCAGAGAGTTGTAGTTTTTTCAACTCTAAATTAAGATTGACTGCACCTCCACCGATATAAAGATCGTTGTTCTGTACACCGCGAGTTGCTAAGTTTGTAGAAGCAAGGTTTATATATTCTGGTTTTGGGAAAAATCCTGTAGGATCTTCGAAAGCAGGTTGGGTCGAAACCTTTTCATCTTCTTCATTATCAACTTCAATTTCTTGATTTTCACTCATTTTATGACCTTTTCAAATGCATTGCTAATAGCGTTAAACACTTTGTTCTTTTTTAAATTATCGATCTTTAAACTTTGTGCAGATTTCAACCCACCTTGTGCTGTAGCATCATGCCTTTTTATAGCATCTAATGCTCCTCCAAGATTACCGCTTCCAGTTTCTCTTATAACCTCATTAAAAAGATTATTCTTTTGATTTATTGCAGCAAGAGCATCTTCTTGCACTTTCTTATATTCACTTTCAGGAACTGGAGGAATATCCTCCCCAGTAATTTCACTGATCCTCTTTGTAACATCTACAACTTGTGAATGTGAAGGTATCGGAATTTGTTTAGTTTGCGTTGGAGGAAGATCAGATATTTCTGATGCTGTTGGTATTTTCTCAACAACACCTTCTGTTGTACTATCTTTATTGAATTGCGTTAACACATACTCTCTGACATCAAAATGAGGATTGTTTTTACCCTCATTCCCTGCGATTTGATTTAGTCCTAAAATTTCAATACCAGGAAAAACATCTAAGAAACATTCAAAAACGAAGTCAAGTGCTTTCCAAACATCACCATGATAATTTGAAAAATCCTTTCCATTTTGTATTGAAATGAATAAGAACATACACCCCTCGTATTTCTTTCGCTTTTCTTCATCTCCCGATACTGGAATTTCTTCATCAAATGGAACCATTTTATAAACTGCAACATCTCCATTCATCCATATATGTGCTGGTACAGCATAATCTTTCGGTGTTGCTGTTACCTTTGCATTACCATGTTTCTTAATATTCCTTTTCCGCATGTTAATGTGGACTGTTTGTGGTTGTGTATTTTCATAAAATCTTGGATTGTGAGTAGAAACAATGAGAGTAGAAATTTCCCTTTCAATTTTTAACAATTCTCCTCTTAAATGATCCTTGTTTATTATCTGAGGAAATTCAAACGAACCACCTTCTTTTTTAACACGAGTGAAAATACCATCCCATTTTGCATCAGTTTCACCAACAACAACTGGTGTGGTTGTTGATTCAACCTTTGGATTAGTTGTCGCTGATTTTGTAACAACCTTTTTTAAATTTGTTTTTCCTGATGGTAGCACAACATCAGGAGTCGGAACCTTTACACCCTTCTCATTTAATGTTTCTGCTGCATCATTTAAAGACAAAGGTATTTTTGGATCAGTGTATAATGTTTTAGAATTAGAAGAAATTGCTGCAATTTGCCCTAAGATATTTCCTATTCCTGACTGAACACTTCCGAAAAGGTTTTTATGCCCAAATGGTTGCTTTAACTCTTCGGAGACTGCAGCACTTGCTTTTTGCGTTTCTTGAGCAAGAACTTTCGCTACACCGCCTTCTTGCTCTACTTCAATCGCTGCCTCAACTTTTGTCGGTAATGGACTTGCAGTTGGGAATGCTTTTTTCTGTTTTTCTTTTGGCATCTTAACAACTTGATCAAGAGTTGCTTGCATACCTTTAACTGAACCCTGTTGAATGGATTCGTTTAAGACTGCACCATCAACATTTCCTTTGCCTGTCAATCCTTCAAGGATTGCTTGAAAATCTACTGTTTGTTTTGTTGTTGCACCATTGACATCTTCTGTCATAAAAGTAACGACTGGACCCTCTGTTGCAGAACCTTTATCGACACTCATAGTGATAGATTGAAATCCATCTTTTTCTGTTCCAACCTTTGCAGATAAAACAGAAGTCTCACTTGCTATTCTATTGTCTACAGAAATTTCTACTTTCTCTGCAAATTCTTTTGATGCGATAGATATTTTTTTAATCCCATTTTGAAGGGATTGTTTTGGCATAAAACTCATGTTGTCAACCTCTCAAAATACTTTCTCGCTTCTTCTTTGCGTTCATCTGTAGATCCCTTTGCAGGTCGTTCATAGTATTTTTCAAATATGAAAGATGCATCTTCTGGTGTGTTTGCTTCATATAGTTCGTTCAATCTAAACATTCTTTTATATTTGAACAATTCATATTTAGTGTATGCCAATTGCGCATACATTGACTTGTAATTGATGCCTAGTCCTCTTGCAAATAATTGTAGTTCGTGTAAACGAGATGGACCACCTTCTCTATTCGCTGCACGTGCTGCGTTATTCCATTGCGCTAAACCGAATGACTCTGCGCCATCTTTTTCTACTGCTTGTACTGTAGGATCGAAGTCAGCATCGTTTCTTAAATTTACACCGTTTTCTACATGAAAGTTTCCGATGATACCGCATGCTTGTTCTTCAGTAAACGAACCACCTTCAGGACTGATGAAAAAATTAAAGGCACGTTCAATATTAGTAGACCCATACAGTTTCTGCTTATCTATATCCAACAAGATACCTTTATCTTCTGTTCTTTGTTTATCGTCTTCGTAATTTGATGTTGGAACATCAGAAGGTTGAGTTTCGTATTTTGGAATAGACCCAACAACCATAGGGACTTGTGAATGTTTACCGTCTAAGAAAATGCCAAACACTTGCGCTCTATTCTTGATACCAGTATTTGATCCGATACCAGAACTTCCACCTTCAGTTATAGGCGCAACAACAGATGCCCACGGTAAATCAAAATTAGACGTCGCATTCGTATCATCAGGATGAACACCAAATATTCTAACTTTCACACGCCCAAGTTCTTCAGGATCATTAATGTCTACAACTGTCCCTACGAACCATCTGGTATTATCACCATAAAATTTATGATCTGTTGATGGTATCATATTGCACCTTCCGGATAATCACTGTTATTGTAATTCATAAGTTTTCCACATAACAACTTAACAAAATATTTTTGATTTTGAAAAACATGACGAGCAGCAAATACCGTGTAATCACCACTTCTCTTAGAATCAATCTTTGGAGTTGCCTCTCCAAAATCATAATTTGTTTTGAATATTATTTTGATATTATTGCCGATAGTGAAATCATACACACCATCTAAAAACTCACGACCATCAATTGTAATTTCAATTGGTTGTTTTGTCATAAAGTTTTTCACACTCGCGCCAACTATTCTTTTCTTATAATCAGACGTTGTTTTTTCTTGGTTGTATGATTTTTTATCTTGAAAAACTTTACCATCTGTCAAACTAGAAAAGTTTACTGAATTGTAGTCTGATAAACAAACGTCATCCCATTTCATTTGTTTTGACAAGTTTGGTAAATTTTGGCGCACTTGTAATTCCATAGCAGAAGAAAACATATCATCATGAACATTGAACTTTACTTTTTTAAATGTCATATCATGTACATTATAAAAACTGTGAGTTCCACCCACTACTCCACTGCGAATCATGCGGTTTACATTTTCTGCACCCTTATAACTGAAGTCATGAATTTTAAATAGGCGTGCAGTTGCATCACCTTCATTGTTAAGGTAAACAAATGGTGTATCTTCATTTATCACATTTGAAGATATGATAGATTCTAAATCACGAAACTGCAATTCGTTTTTGGTGAAAGTGGAATAGAGATAGAAAGGAAATCCATTAGTCGTGAAAGATCTATTTTTAATCCACAGCAAAGTATCCATCGGTGTTAAGTTTGGAATAATAATACGCATAGAACTTTGTACATTATTCTCATAGGTTGATTCACATTCTTTACCAAGATATTCTGTGGCAAGACTTTTTATCATTTCATATGGTTGACCAGTTAGAGTTTTGTTCACGTTTTGTAATGTAGACATGAATGCAATATCTTCGACAATGTGAAATTGTAAAAGTTCAGAAGATTCATTTACTTTTGTTCCAGAGATAACTGAATCGATAACAAAAGTTTTCACTGTCGCTTTTTCTGCACTTTCAACAGAACGAGATAATTCTAATTCAAAAGTCTCACCACCTTGGAAATTCATGCCTTCCATGATGCCGCCAGTGTCAACAATAATTAAGTTGCCTGTCAAATAAGGAGTGTCAATATTTTCGAAAATATCAATCTCACTTATGAGACTTGAAACATCAATATCTAAAATTGCCTGTGGCGACTTAATAACTGCCTTGACGATATGATAATCGCGAGATGTTTCTGCACCAAGATAGTGTGTCATTTAAGATCCCATTGCTTGGAAATATGATCCAACGATGCCTGTAATTACGTCTGGTCTAATAACTGAAATTGTTTTCAACTTTTCATTTTCTAGAACATAGTGATCTATATTAGTCACTTCTGTGAGTTGTGCACCTGGACCAACGGCAGGATCAATGTCAACCTGCAATCCTGATCCATCTAGATAATAACGAGGAGCAAGATGTTCATCGCCTGTTGAAGAAATTACGACCGAAGATGTAGTATTAGCAGACGAAACGTTTGAAACGCTTTCCCCTCTTATAAAATTATTTATCGAGTCTACAAAAATAATTCCGTGCTCTAGATTCCTTCGAAGGATAACGCCAGACGCACTACTTTGAGATCCAACGGCACGTTCCCCTGGCAAAAATGTTCCAGTTAGAGAATCTCTTGTTTCTATAAATTTGTGAGGAAAATCTCTTTTCACTTTCTTTTCTAATTGAACGTTTGTGAGTGGCCAACCAAACTGGCGAATATTGTCATTCATTATATAAAATGTCCAGTGATATGCTGGAGTGCCATATATCTTTTGTGATACTACATCTGGACGATCGTTTTCAAGAATGTTATATTTGCTGTAGAAACTTGCATTGTTTCTTACATTGTCAATTAAATCTACATATGCAGAAATATTTTGCGTAATTTCAAAGACAGCGTCACCGCCACCAATGTTAATAAATTCATCACCGAACTTATAGTCGGTTCTAGGAAAGTTTTGAAAATACCTCATCTTCCACCCTCTATTACGTCTTTCTTCGTCAGAGTGCGATACTCAGAGAAGTTTAATGTCATCATGATTTGAGTCGGATTTCCGTCTCTATGAAAACTCATAGAACTAGGATTATAGTTTGTCTGAACGTCACGAAGATAACAAAAGATTGGTTGCGGAATTTTGAAATTGATATCGTTGTTATATCTCACTTTGATTTCAAAGAGGTGAGGAAATTTAAAACCAAGAGGGAGTGAAGTTGCTTCATCTAATGGTGTTGAAGGATATAACTCTGATCTGAAAAACTTAATAATGTTTTTCACTTCTTCTGCTTCTTCACCACTTCTAGGAACAAAGTCATATGTGAATACAAAGTTTCTTATATTGACCCCTTGGAAAACAGTACGAGTGTTTGGATTCACTTTTACCTGTAAACCAATTTGCGCTGCAGTGCTTAATCCTTCAGGAACAACACCAGAAGTCGCGACTCTCGACATACTCAGTGCTGCGGCATCACTAGCAACATCACCGAACCTTCCGCTCAGTAAATCTGTTATTGGTTTAAATTGATTCGAAAATGCTTCACCCAACGCTGCTCGAACTGAACCTGTGTTATTCACCATTCCTAATGCCGTAGCACCCATTGCTCCCAAATTAGGTGAACTGTATTGTACACCATCTTGAAACTGTAAACTTTGGGGCATGTACAAAATAACTTGTTTTTTTGGATCAACTTGTGCCGTTTTCATACCAAATGCATCTGCGCGAACATCTGTATTTAAAGACTCTGCTTCTTCTTTTGCGGCAATTCTTTCCTTTGTTGTTGCAGAACCTCCTGCGGCATTAGAACCAATAGATCCTTGACCATAGTCACCATCACCATAACCCTCATCTGCAGTTGCCGCTTGTTCTTCTTCTCTTGCTCTATCTGCATTTGGGTTTGAACTTGCCCCATCTGCCTTTGTTGTCTCAAGAGAAGGAGATTTTTTAAGGAGTCTTCTAACTGTTTCTTCTTGAAGAGGAATCACTTTTCTGAGTGTGTAAGATATACTAGCAGGATATGTTTGATCAGATGGATATCTGTAAATTTCTGGACGAGATTCTGAAACGATTGTATCACCAGTGTTTAACGGTAAATTGAATGATCTCTTAAAACTTAGTTGTCCAGGAGCAGCAACATTACCAGTAAATTGATTTGGGTTTTTACTTACGACTCCTGATCGTACTGGTTTTCCGTGTTTGTCTCTGACAGGATTCCCATTTCTATCTTTTACGATTCCCATAGTATCTGTATCTTCCTATAAATATAAAAACAGTGTAGCACTATTTATATGGATTCATGGCATATTCTGGTAGATATAAAATAAAGAATCTCGCGAAATATAGCGGAGATCCTGACAAGATAACATATCGTTCATCTTGGGAAAAGGCATGTTTTGTTTGGTGTGATAAGAATCCCAACATTAAGTTGTGGTCTTCCGAAGAAGTCGTTGTTCCATATTTTTGGGATATTGATAAAAAATATCACCGATACTTTGTTGACCTCAAGATAACATTCAATGACGGTAAAACTATTCTCGTTGAAATCAAACCAGACAAAGAAACTGCGCCACCCAAACGCCCAGATAAATCTAAACGATATATCGGTGAAGCAATGACATATGTCAAAAATATGAATAAGTGGGAAGCAGCGAACAGTTATGCAAAGGATAGAGGGTGGGATTTTCAAATATGGACTGAAGATACTTTACATAGTATGGGGATTATGAAGAAATTAAAATCGTTCAAACCTCTCAAACCATATAAGAAAAAGCGCAAGAAATGATATAAATAGTGCCATGAGCAATTTATTTCAGAAATTAGAACTGCAAGCATTCAGAGCAGGTATTACTCCGCGGACAGAGGAATCACGAAAATGGTTTCGTCAAAAAGCACAAGAACTTCGCAGAGTAAATAGATCAGCACTTTTAAATTCTGAAGAAACGAAACTTGTCAATCGGCAAAACGCTATGATCGGGACAATGAATATGTTTTTCTATGACCCGAAAACAAAAGACACATTGCCATATTATGACAGATTTCCTCTCTCTATTATCGTTGGTCCAGCACCAAAGGGATTTTATGGTTTGAATTTACATTATCTTCCACCAATCTTGAGAGCAAAGTTCCTCGATGCTTTGATGGATATAACAAACAATAAGAAATACAACGAGACTACACGTTTCAAAGTTTCTTATCAATTACTAAAAGCGACATCTAAATTAGATTTATTCAAACCTTGTTTTAAACATTACTTGACCCAGCATGTTAAATCACGAATGGCACGTGTCATGGCGCCAGAGTGGGAGATTGCTACCTTCTTGCCAATGGCAGATTGGGAAAAGGGCAGTTCACGAACAGTTTATCGAGATTCAAGGAAGATGATCTAATGTCAAGCATTGACCAATTAAAAAGTTTAGCGAGTTCGAAATTAGGATTTGCAAGATCGAGTCAGTTTCTCGTAGAACTTCCACAGACCTTTGCAAGTGGAGGGTTGCTTTCATTGATAACAACTGCTCTCACAAGCGGAACTATGGGTGGTGGAGATCTAAATTTACTATGCTCTAATGTTAATATGCCAGGAAGGCAAACGTTGACGCATGAGCGTCGTATTGGTATGGAATTTGAAAAGATTGCATATGGTTATGCGGTTGATGATGTGACGATGACTTTTTACTTGATGAATGATTACGGAATCAAAAAATATTTTGATACATGGTATGGTGCAACAATTGATCAATCTGGACAAACTGTACCATACAAAACTGAATACCAAAAAGATGTTCTAATACATCAACTTCGTAAACCGATGATTAATAAGAATTTTTCTGCTGGACCAATAAATTTAAATCTTGGTATTGGTGGAGGAACAGCATATTCTGTTCGACTAAAAGATGCATTCGTTACAACAGTGAATGCGATTGATTTAAACAATGAACTGGATGGACTCGTACAACTGTCTGTTCAGATGTCTTACACAAACTGGGAATCAACTAATGATACGCAAGGATTCTTTAGTATTGCTGGTGGTGTAAGTTTCTAATAAGGATAATATAATGGCGTTACCAAAACTTAATGATGTTCCGAAATATTCGGTTACTATACCATCAAACCAAATGGAGATTCAATACCGACCCTTCCTCGTAAAAGAAGAAAAGATACTATTGATTGCTATTGAAAGTGGAGATCCAAAACAAATGGCAATCTCTATTAGCGATACAGTAGAATCGTGCATATATGCTGATGAATTAGAAATGAAATCCTTAACTGGATATGACATTGAATACTTATTTTTGAAAATAAGATCTAAGAGTGTCGGTGAAGTTTCTACTGTTAATGTATCGTGTACAGAATGTGAAGAGGGAAATGACTACGATATCAATATCGATGATATTAAAGTTCCTGAAAATTCAGTTTTGAATGATACTATAAAATTGACATCTGATGTCAGCATTAAAATGAAACCACCATCTTACATTAAACTAGCAGAGGACGAGACGCTTAATGATCCTGATGCTCCTATTGCCGATAAGATTTTTAGGATGGTTTATGAAACTGTTGATGCAGTTTTGACTGAGGAAGAACGTATTTCTATGAAGGAATCTTCGTTCAAAGAGTTTCAAGAATTTATTGAATCGATGACGACTGAACAATTTAATAGTGTAAAAGAATATGTTGAATCTATGCCAACACTAAGGCATCCTATAGATTTTGAATGTGAACATTGTGGTCATCAAAATAAAGTTGTTTTGGAAGGTATGCAGAATTTTTTTTAATGAGTCTATCTCATACAAACTTGATGGTGCATTATAAAACCAACTTTGATCTCATGCAGCATCACAAATATTCTTTGAATGAGATAGACGGAATGATACCATGGGAAAAAGAAGTTTATGTTAATATGCTCGTAAACTTTATAAAAGAGCAAGAAGTAGAGGCACAAACCAATGGCGGATAAAACATTAACTGATGTTGTTCAAGTTTTGAAGGCACAAAATGCCAACGTGGATAAACTTGTCACAATGCAAGCAGTCTATGGGGAAACCAATAGACAGGAATTGATGTCTCTACAAAAAGTGTTGATGAGATATTTTAAAAAGCAAGATCGAAGTGACGCTGGCGATGCAGGCGACGATTTAGAAAAAAGAAGAGAAAATCAACAAAAAACAGACAATGCAAGTCAAGAGAGAAAAGACAAAGCAGTAAAAAATAATCCTGTTGGTAATTTCAAGATGCCAGGATTTGAAGGATTGAAAACAGGTATCATTGCTGCACTTACTCCTGCTGCATTATTTGCCTTCGGTAAACGAATCCTTGGTGGTGGTTTGTTGATGATATTGTCTCGTGAAATCGCAGACGCTGTAGGAAATTATTTTGGCAAAGATCAAGAGTTTAAAGATGGATTGCAAGACGCAATCAAAACTGCAGGATTCATGAGTATCTTTACGAGGAACTTACCGCTGATTGCTGCTGCTGCAGTTATTAAAGGTGTGCTGACTGATGAAGAAGAACAAGAACTTGTAGACGCTGCAACAGCAGTCGGGGTTGCAATTAAAGATTTATATGCATCTTTGAACTTACCTTCAATAAAAGATATCAGTGCTAATATCGTACAAGGCATACAAGGTATTCAATCATTATTGACAGGAGACTTTGGAACACTATTCGGTAAAGATGGAAAAGACGGTCTCCTTCTTGAAACGATTGGTGTTATTGCTGGTTTGGCAGTTATACTCGGTCCAGGAAAATCATTGAGGTTAGCACTAGTAGGAGCAACTGCTGCTTGGTCACTAGTAGAAGCATCAGTCTTAAAACTCACAGGACTCGGAAAAGGAATCAACGCAAGTGCCAATAGCATGCCTGTTGGTGGTGGCGCTGGAGGAGCATTGACCAGACAACAATTGTTGAAAAATACAGCGGGAATGTCTGCTGCACAACTAGCAGAGCAAGGTCTTATGAGAGGAAAAGATGGCGCGATAACTACAAAAACAGGTCAAAATGTAAGTAATAAAGTCCTCCAAGGTTTGGCAAAAAAGTCAGTGCCAATCACTTTGCGTGGTGCTGGTGCGGTGGCAGGTAGAGCACTCGGTATGTTAGCATTGGGAGCAACAGGTGGTCCAGTCGGTCTTGCCTTAACCGCAGCAGTTCTAGGAGGAACTGCACTTTATGCAGTCTCACAAACAGAAGCAGGTCAAAGTTTCATACAAAAATACATTACTGGTCCAAAGAAAACCCAAGCGGAAAAAGATGCCGCAGCACTTGAAAAAATAGAAAAACTGACTGCAGGAAGAACAAAAATTCTTGACATAACTTCTGCTAAAATCAAAGAGAGAATGGCAGATAGGGAGAAAGAACTCTCAGATTCCAGTATTTCCAAACGCAGACGAGAATTTCTTGAGATGCATCAAGCAAGAGATGTTGACCGACTCGCGAAAAACTTCAGTGAAAGGGCACGGATAAATCGTCAAAGCAGAAGCAATCCAGGTGATCAAATGATGTCACTGCAAAAAAACCCTCCACCTGCCGTTGTTATGAAAGGTGGGGACACTATAGACGCAAGCAGCACCAGTGCTAGTGCAATGGTGCTGCCAGATAGTCCTACGATTGATCCATTTCACCGTGAGGCATATGGATATTAGTCTTCGTTTGCTAGTTTAGCAAAATAAGACATCGTATCTTCATCATCATTACCCATTTCACTCGCAGTCATTGGTTCCTGAACTGATGCAGGCATAGGTGCTGCGACAGGTTCATTCATCATCGACTCTTGAGCAACGGTGGGTGCACCGCTCTGCTCTTCTTCACCGAGAACACGCATCATCTTTGCACGAAGTTCATCGTACGACTTGTAATTCTTCGGGTCGGTAAATTCAGAAAGTGAATGGAGTTTTCCGTAAACACTTTCTAACTTTGTATCGTCACCGTCCATAAGAGCACTCGGAGAAGCAAACTCTGATTTATCATAGTTACGATATCCATCTACATTTCGAATCTTCAGTTTAAAGTCCGCACCTTCCCACATATCAAATGGGTTGACTGGTGTTTCATCTTGAAAAGATGGATTCATCATATCCATGAGTTTATCAAAGATCTTCTTACCGAACTTATAGATCATGACCTGACCCTCATTCTGAGGAGCGGAGGGGTCTGATACAACAAGCACGTTAGTTACATAATGCAATCTTCGCTTTTGCGCTCTTGCTCGTTCCTTGTCGGACTCAATACCTGAGTTCCATAGGCGACTGTTAAGTTCACCTACTGGATCAGGTTGACCGATAGAAGTAAGAGAGTTCTCGATATACCATAGACCAGTTGGACCTTTAAATCCATGATCCCAGTACCGTACCCATGGAAGGTCTTCACCTTCTCCTGCAGGGAGGAAACGCAGTACAGCATAACCGTTACCTGCTTTATCTACTGTTGGTTTCCAGAGACGTTCATCAGCATATGACTTCTTGTCTGCTGACTGACCACCGCCACCTGCTTTTTCTGCTTCTTGTACAAGTTTGGAGATTTGATCGCGATTGCGTTTTAAGTTTTCAAATGACATTGTATTATCCTTATTAACTGAAATGTGAACTGAAATATAATTATATCACACTTTTATGTGATAGTAAAGTTATATATAAGAATCTATTCAAAGAGAGACGAGTCTATCTGATTAGATTTTGGTAGGAAATTTAATTCCATTGCTTCTGCTTCGAGTTTATCTTTCACTGCTGGACTGATAAACTTTCGAACATCTTCTGGTTCAATGGAGTGTTTTTCACAAACTAATAATATTGCTTCCATGTAACCGACACATAATTCAGTGACTGTATTTTCAATCACTTTAGAGAATTTTGTCTTGTTTAAGAACTGTTCTTCTACACTCATTTCTTGAACACCTTTAGTATGATTGTGTCACTGTTGAGTCTACCATTTGGAACAGATGACTTTGTGCTTAGAGTATCCCACTCTTTTGATATTTGAATGGGAGTCTTTGATAAAACAATAGGAATGAAATCATCTGGTTTACGCAACTTCGTTTTACGAGAGTTGACTTTATCAAAGTTCTTGATTGTAGAACCAGAGATTTCAAACCCATTGACATCACCAGTTACATACTCACAGAGTGCTCTTGTTTTCACGTTGAATGTGAATAACCGAACTTGACCAACGACTTGTATAGGTGGCACTGAAACCAACTTGTAGTCTTTGTCTTCTCTTTTGTATTGCACTTTGGAGATTTGTTTGTCTGCCGTTCTTGGACCTTTCACTTTCACACGACGAGTTGCCTTTGCGGCAGACTTTAGTCGATCAAGATCACTTAGCATAGATGTAATCGTCTTGATGCGACTTTTTAGAGTTGGTCTTTTCAAATGAGCATATCCTTCTACTGCATCATCGCAGCGTTTGTGATATGCATCTTCATAATCAAGTAACCAACCTTCAAGAAGATCACGGACTTGTGACGTCGCTGACGCTGGTAGTCCATGTCTCTTGAACTCTGAGTAGATGTCAAGTGTTGCTTCAACACCATTCATCCACTGATCTTCTAGATCAAGCAAGTCCTGCATAATAGTATTGCTGATCTTATTCTGTAGTCTCTCCATTGGAGAGATCGACACTACAGGTTTATCTTCGGTGGGCGTCTTCTGGTCCAGAAGTTCTTTACCTTCCGCCACCAAAGAATTGATGTATCCTTCTAAAGAGTTTTTCCAGTAAACTGCTTTTTCGGATAATTCATATTCCATTGTTAACCAGTATGCTGTTCCAACATAATGGGTAAAATTCCAAAACTTATAATCAGGGCAAGCAAATACAGATTTTGTATCTTGCTTTGAATAGTTTTTTGTGACATATGACTTGAAAATATCCATGCGTGCTTTTTTCTCAACTTCTGTGTGGAAGTATGCAAGCAAGGCATCAATACCTTTTTCATATGGTGCTGCTGCTGCACCTGAACGACGAACTACTGCTTTTTTCTTTTTACGTGCCATGATTATTCTCCTCGATCTCTCATCATACAACTATTGTATCACAGTTTCTACAATAAGTAAAGGAATTTCTTGGTCTCGGTGGAGAGATTCGAACTCCCGACCCTCTGCTCCCAAAGCAGATGCGCTACCAGACTGCGCTACACCGAGGATAACTGTTCTCGCGTTTCTTGTTCTATCTCATCAAGTAAATCATAATAGAACTCCCATTGGGTATCTTGCCAGAAGTCTTGCGCCTCTTCTGTTTTCCAATCACCTTCTTCTTCATCCCACTGACCATCAAGTTCAGGAAACTTATCTTGAGCGTGTTCAACGATAGCATCCCAAGAGATCATTTCATCTTCAATAAACTCGTTGCCTTTCCAAATTTGAATTCCAATAAAGTTAGGAAACTCATCTTCATATGTGGAAATGGTCAAAAAGTCATTACAAACTTCTGCTAATTCATCAATGACCCTTTTGATACCTTCAGACGGACTATCCCACGCAGAAGTAATTTGAAACTGGTCATCATCCATGTCATCAAAGTAGTTCCATTTTGCACCAGTATTATCAATGTTCCAGTCTCGTCTTTCAAGCATCTCATAAGGGGTTTCTTTTGAAACAAACATATCAGAGAACCACAAATAGTCTTGATCTTTACGAACATTTGAATATAGTTTTTGCAACCTTGCCTTTGCTGTTTCGTTAAGACCTTCAAAGCGAACATTCGTTGTAACGTGATTGGGCATTATCCTCTCCTCATTCTTGCAATTTCTTTTGCATCATTTGAGTCTTTACGAATTGGAACCATATTGCTTTTATGCAGTGTACCAATACCTGCTAATTCATTTCCAGTGTACTGGTTAGCAACTTTTTTAAATCCATTACCAACAAAATCGCTCGTAGGAATAGAATCAGAAGTCGAATAATTAGGTAATTTTCCAACGTTTTTAGTAGGTTTTACATAATTATATTTCTTAAGAAGTTTCGCTATCTTTTGCTCTTCAGCAAGTAATGCTGCACTTTTAGTCTTTGTTTTCTTCTTTTGTTGACGCAAGTTTAATGAGGTCATCCCCCGAATCATGTGCATTGTCATAATTTATCCTATGTCCCTTTTCAATCATTTCATCACAACGTTTACTCAAATACATAATCACCATCATTTCTGTTGGTGACATGTGATCGTCTTTAGTATTATCAACTGGCATCTTTTTAAGCATTTTGATTCGTTGAATTTCACCTTGAAACACTCGGTAAGCATTAACACGATCACTTGACATATTAGGCATCATTGTATCACAGTTTCCTTAAGAAGTAAAGATTATTCTGCAGTCATGTCTTTCAACATAGCATTTGATTCTTCCAAAATTTCAATTGTTGAATCAAGTGTCACATTTATAGCATGAAGACTATTTTTAGTATCGATCACCCCTGCGCCAATAAAATACGCAGTGGTGATCATACCGATGATGAACAGCGACTTAATCATTAGTTGCCTCGATGATTGCGATGCGTTCATCAGATTTCAACTCATTGATAGCATCAACCTTTTCATCAAGATCTTTCCATGCTTTAGTCGCTGATAGTTTACTCAATAGCATTTCATCTTTAGCAACACGATTGCGGATAATCTTTGCTGCTTCGGTATCAGTATATTCTAGAAGCACATATGCCCGATACTGAGTTCCATTAGGAACAATGTTTGACTCTTTTAACGAGTAACCAGCAACGTCTGCATCAGCAATCAAATTTGATGTTGCTTGTTCAAATTCATGAGATAGTTTTTGACTGAAATCGTCAGCACCCAACTTAGACTTGAACGTTTTGATTTGACTGCGCAACCGACTATCGATGCGATCAGCAAGAGTAGTTTTAGCAGACAGCACAGCAATGTCAACAGACAACTGCATGTCAGGAGTGATTGCAGTGCCAACAGCATAGACTGCATTATCCTCAGATGGAATATCTGTATACCAATCAGGGATCTGATCAATTTGCTTTTCAACCTGAACCTTCTTGTATGTGTATTCTTCTTTAGACATGAGAGCGTCTGGTGGAACCTTGCTACTGCAAGCACCAAGTGCTAGAATAAATCCTAAACCGATAATCTTTTTCATTGTATAATTCCTGTAGATATGAGGGTGCTCAATATTTTCGCAAATCCATCCCCCTCAGGTTGATGGGTATCGCAATCGAAACCAAAAAGCAATTTGCTCGGACACGTTTTAACATGCACCTCTTTGATTTCAGTTTTGGTTATCACTTCGATAGGTGCAGTTTTACAATGATAATGTTGTGTACCATTTGTAATACCATTCTTATCAACTTCAACGGTGCGGACATATTTACATTCAGTGCCCAGTTCACCAGCGTGACTAGTTCCAATCATTATCCATAGCAATAGTATCGCGCATCTTGTCACCATAATATTTCTCCGCATATTGTGGAGCGTCAGTCCACGCATTAATGTTATTTCCATCATATTTTTCATAAGACTCAGTTTCAGTTTTACGAACACGAGCGTTTCGTGTAACGTTCTTTTGAAACTTCTTTGAATGGCGACGAATAACTGCAAGACGTTGTTTTGTAGTCATCCCTTTTGTGATTGCCATTTTTGCCATTATACAAATTCTCCTTTACGATATGACTGGTAACGATCGTCAAGTTCTTCACAGGTCGTACAACCCTCAAGGACATAACGTGCATATGACTTCGAAGTGTCATCTGCAATACAATCGAAGATAGCAAGATAGTCCATGTAGAACTTATACTGCTCGACAGTATAGATTCCCTGCTGCGCCCAGTGATCTGCATCAGTGGTGATCATACCAATCCAAAGACCAGGATTAAAATCCATTTCTTTTTGGGACTCAGCATTACGTGCTTCGATATAAGCAACCAGTTCCTGACTATTGATCTGATCAGGTGTTGGTGCTAACTCAGCGAACAACTCATGCTGTAAAGTGGGGGTGAAACTCATAATATAAACTCCTCATCTCTCATTTTATACATAGATTATATCACAATTCTTACAAGAAGTAAAGGAAATTCTGCTATGAATTGTAGATTTTTCTTAACATATCTTCGAATTGATCTACTTTAGCGACGCGATTTGGCCAAAGGATATAGTCTTTTTCAGGGTTTTTCTTGAGATTATTTAACAGAGGTGTGACGGCATTATACAATTTATCAAGTTTATCTTGAGTCGTTGTTGCCATTACTTCAACATCACCAACTGTTTTTTGAGCATCCTGAACTGCCTGTAGTTCAGACTCATCTACTGCTGTAAATCCAAAATCAAAATCATCCGACATGTTGTCTCCTCATATGTGCATAGTGAAGGAACGCAGCATAACCAACGAAACACCAAAAGATGCTTCCGTTGATTAAAGACTGCGATATAATCCACGAAAAAGGACAGAGGACTAAAATGTCATAAACTTTTACTGTGGGGGTTTCGTTTGTTTGTAACATACATATTTGTTCCCGATAGGGGTGGTGATAGGCATTGACTTTGCCTCAGGGTTTGGTGCTCGGCACTCAATTTTGGACCAATACCAAAATCCTTCTTTATCCCATTTTATCTTCTCGTCGAAAAAGTCTCGTTCATTGATTCCAATGACCGCTGCCAAAATAAATAATCCTATCATTGTTGTTGCTCCGGAAAGTGATGAGGGGATTACCGTTGTCCCCTCGCGAGTCTATTAAGCGACCAACCTTAAATTCAGCAGAGCAATCGTATAAGTGATTGGTGCATTCTCCTTTGTTGTTTGGACATTCTAGTGAGGGCATCCTGACCCTCCTGCGTCTTAAATTTAAAGTCGTTTGCAGGCATAACCACGTTTCTACTCGTTCGACTATTCTATTTATAAGGTTTCCAGCAATGGAGCAATGAGAGAGAGGAGTTAGAATGCTCTACATTGCTGGAATTCTTTATGTGCGATAATATCGCGACAAATTTCTTTTGTTGCTTTAGCGTATGGACCCATGATGTTATCAAGTTCATAGTGATGAACACCATTAGGGTCTATAAGACAATGCCAAAGTTTACGTGTACGATCATCAGGATCATCGTCATAGTCAACTCTATATTCCCAACCATCGATATCAAACTCATGAAAACCGAATGGTAACATTATGCATCCACCTTTTGAGACTTGATGAATTTGTTTATCAGATCGCTTGATCTATTATGAGAAACTTGAAGATAAACTTCTCTACCAAACTGCTCAAGAACAGCGTTCATAACAATCTCACGGAAAGCAGGTGCGATAGTGTTTTCGATAATATCCCATTTGTCTGAATTGGAAACATACAATGGAAGGTCACGTTTGCGAACACCAAGTACACCAACCTCACGACCACGATTTATAAGACCGTTGTTGAAAATATCATGTACAACGTTTTGTGCTTTACGAAACTTCTCAATCTTTTTATTTGCACGACCTTTGATTTTTCCTTGCATAGGAACAAGTTCGTTTAATTGATCGATGATGTTTTCTAGATCACCACAAGTTCTATCTAACCAAATACCCATTATGCTGCTACCTTTTCTTCAACTGTGAATGATACGACTTTGTCATCTTTCCAGATGCAATCGATAACAGCAGTCACACCGTCAAGTGTATGACGACGAGTTTCCCACTTGTCACCATTTTTCATGGTTGTAGTGATTGTGAAATATTCGATAACTTTTTTCATTTTTGAACTCCTCAGATCAACTCTCATTATACAAATATTATATCACAGTTTCCAGGGATAGTAAAGGAAAATCATGAACTTTCTTGCATTTTCTTGACTTTTTCTTTGAGTTTATTTACCTCATCCGATAATTCTTTTATCCTATTCAAAAGGTAATATTTTTCTTTTACTTCTTCTGCCATTTGGCGTTTCATGATGTTTATGTCTGGATCCATTGTTCGTACAATTCCTCCTGTAACCTATATGCTTCTGCTTCCCAAGGGAGTGCCATATACTCATCAGTCGTTGAAAAAATGTGAAGATACTCCTCACCTTTCCACTTCTTCCGTATTCCTAGATCTTTTAGATCTCCACGTTCATGCTGCCGAACATGAACCATTTCATGAAAAATCGCTGTGATAAAATCTTCCTCGATCAATCCTTTTTGGATTTCAATTTCATGACTACCTTTTTCGACACACATATGGTAACCATCTGCATCGTCTTGTATATCAGCAACTGTGAAATCAATGTGAATGTTTCTTTTACGTGGCATGAGTTTTTTGATGGCGAACCAAAAAGCATCATGAATCATGTTCATCTCTTTGCGAGACCCACCTGATGACGTAAAGGTTATCATGTTTCTTTTCCTAATCATGCATATATTGTATCACAGGTTGGACAAAATAGCAAGACTTATTTTTTGTGAACTTCGATTTCTACATTTTTCCCGACAGGAAACTTTAATTGATCATGTTTATGATGTAAAATAAATGTAGTTTGATCAAAGTCTTCAAACATATTTTTCCACAACGGTCTCCAATTATTTGACAGTCTATGGTTGTTCATATTACCTCGATCAGAATTGATAACAAGGTCAGTATAACTGCGCAAGTTGAAATCAAATATAGAATCAAACCCCCACATATGAATTCTATCTGCTTTCAATTTCTTTGCGGCATAATATGCTGCCATATGACCGCAATTAAAATCAGTGTAGTTTTGTGCATATTTTGGTTTTTCTGTATAAAACTCTTTGATGCGTTTAGCAATCCTTACATAAAAATTAGGATTCTTATCACAAAACATCTTTGGTCGAATACCGCATATCCATTCTCCAGGAGGATTAACCTCTCCCTTTGAAATGTGGTGCATCATTTTAAAATCAACGATACATGTAGCATACATATCTTCCATTGTAAATGGTGGAACATTACAAGCAAGTTTCAAACCTTTTCGCGGTGCTTCTTGATAATAAGAAGCACAGTCACCATTGCCCACAATGTGAACCGTCCTAGGCATTTTCCATAATCTCCTTGATGGTTTCTTTACCTTTTGGACCAGTCCAGTGCATCATTTTGATTGGTCCAGCATAATTATCATTTTCAACATCGAGTCTAAGAACATTATACTGATGTGGCAAATCATTGATATGTCCAATTCGTGTGATAGGGTTTAACATAGCATGCAAAACTTCTTGGTCTCCGACTTGTCCGTGATTACCTTTTGCAATAACACTTGCCCATTCTCTGAGTATCACTGGTTTATCTATGAATCCGACAACACCAGAATTATGCCATTGCTCTCCGCGATGACTTGTCCAAAAATGATCAGCAACCATGTTCAATTTATTAGGAACCAAGAGATCAAATATCTCTTCAATGTTTTCTTTGATATGAATATCAATATCCAACCACACGCATTTTTTAACAGGAGCAAAGTACATGCTCTCTGGTTTCAAGAACCAATTTTTACCTCTGTTTGCATTCATACTCATTCGAGTAGCAATCAGAGCATCATTGTCTAGCATTTCTGCTACACTTTGAGACACACCAAAATCAGCAAAAACGATAGGAGTGCTGTTGTGTAACTTATAATTTTCTAAGAACCATTCTAGCATCCATTCGGTATTTACATCACAACCGATCAAAAATGCTTTAGGTAAGATTTTTTTTGTCACTGTTTTAAGATACCTGCAGTTGGCGTGATAATTCCACTTGTTGATGTGATATAATCTGTCGTTAATTGAGAGACAGTTTTACACATCAATGTTAATCCTGTTTTATAAAATTTAACATCACCATTCGGTTCTTCTCCAGTCATACAAACTGCAGGAATTAGCGCGACTTGTCCTTGTTCTTGAACCTGAACCATTCTTGGTTTATATAATACAATTTCGGATGGAGTCTCTTCTTGAAATTTACCGATTATCTCAGCACCATTAATTAATTGAATTGTAACAACATCATTTACTTTAAGCATTTAAAATCTCATATTCATTATTGTAATTATGTTTTGCAACACATCCCTCAGTGTTTTGTATTGTACTGAATGTGTCTCTTGCCTCACAAACCCATGGAGAATATTCTTGAATCCACGGGAAGTAATGTCTATTTAAAAATAGATCAGTAGGTCTTGCTCGTTCTCTCGCGGTTTCCATTAATGCAAATGCACCCTCTGGTTTGATTATGTATCCATGGGCACCACCGAAATATTCTTTTTGTGATAAGTTTCCGACACCTATGAAGTTTGGTATCTCAAACCCACCATACGAAGGTCTTGAGAAAGTCATCACTTTCATGAAATTTACATCAATAGGAATCTTACCAGTGACAATAGCATCATGTTCAAACACAACTGTTGGTATTCCTGAAAATGCACACATCTCCCAAATTTTATAATGCGACATAAACGCTGCTAAAACATTGTAGAGTCTTGAGTATTTCTCTTCAAACATGTCAATGTTCATGTTCATACCCATCATCATTTCCCTTGGGCGATCTGCTGGTGTCACTGCTTTAAATTTTTGTACATCAATCTCTCCCCACCTCTTTGCGGATCTGATGCATTTATTTGCTGCATTTTGAGACTGTTCGTGATCTTCAATAGCAATCACATATGCTTCATAATTCATATCTTATCCTGTCGTCGTAGACGGTAATCCTTGAACCTTAGTGTAAAAGGTTCGAGTGACTCCCATTTTAGGAATAATTTGTTTACACATTAGTGCATCATTTGGCCATCCGCCAAATCGTTTTGCCGCATCAAGAACATTTTTTGCTCCATCAGGTTTTATTATATAGGCACTGTTTCCAGCAAGACCTTGCGGAACATTGAACTCATCAATATCCGGAACCTGCTGAATCTCTTGAGGGTGTTCTTTTATCATATCATGAAACAGTTTTGCTTTACGTGTCGCCATTAAGGGGTTATTGATACCAATGATGTCGAATTTAGATTCAAGGATATAATCATAATTTAATTTCTGTAAGAACAAAGAATCATGTTCGAGTACAAGAATGGGTTCATCACGTTTGATACATTCATGCCACAATCTAAAGTGACTCATGAAACAAGCAATACGACGTTCTTTATATGCTGTTGGGTATGATTTCAAAGTCATCCCCGAAGCAATATCAATTTTCTCACCTTCCCAAGGATATGTCCACTTGATACCATTACCTGCCAAAGATACGTTTGCAAACTCAGGTGTTGTCGCTTCAAACCTTTCTACTTTAAAATCGTTCTTGACTTTCTTAGAAGATCTCTCTAAATTTTTAAAACCTGTTTCGGATGTTTCTACACCTTTAACTACGATAGCAAATGCTTTCATTTCACCACTCCTCTTTTCACTTGATCGAGGAATATCCCTCTACCATTACCGCCAGCAAAATGGACAAAATTCACATTAGAGTAATCATCTGTTCTCACATATACACCAGTCATATAATTCCAACTCTCATCAAGAACAAAAGATTTATCAGGATTCAGAGAACGCCATTCATTCATATATGCTTGATCAGTATGAATCATTGGTAGGTCTCTGTTTATAATTTTCTTTTGAACAAATTTACATATTTTAGAACCTGTTGGTCCATCAACGATTTGAACTCCACCGTTGATAAATTTATCATGGGGAAGTTTATATTTACTTCTAAACTCTGCCCATGGTTTCCCTAGATCAACACAACCAGCGTGACCTTTGACCTCAGGAACTGGTGAAGCGTGATCAGGTATCCAAACATCACAATCTAAAGAAACAATCCTGTCATACCCTTCTATCCCCATATTTAAATATCGAATCAAAGTTGAGCATTTGTTTTTACCACCACCCGAATAATCATGATCTTTTGACTTTGTATTTCTATTGAAATATGTGATGTCAAAATCTTCAGGATACTCGGTAATCATTTTGTAATCGTAATCGTGTTTTTCTGCATAACGTTTAACACTAGGGATACAAATATCACGAAACAATTTTGCACTTTCTTTTGCATCAGGAATGCTGTCGTAAACATATGCAGCAGTGTTCCCCACTTGAACCTGTACAACCAACGTTTTCATTTTAGCATCTCCAAACACTTTTCATACACCATATCAACACTTATGTATTCGTTTGCTTCGAGGCAATGTGGGCAACTGTATGTTGCTCCGCATGGTGTTTGAGGGTGATCATATCCTATGTGTTTATGGATATCATAAGACATTTGACGAGGCATAATTAACCCACCCTGAATCACTGTCATTGGTATCTCAAAACCAGCAAAGATATGCATAAGCAATCCATCATAAGACGCACCACCCTTCGCATGCGCCATAACAGAAACTGATCTTCGGATATCAGTGATTTGAGTGTTCAGCGCATTTTTTAGATCAGGTTCTCTATAATTATTTCCAGGGTGAATTCTCACAATTGGAATATGCTTTGAAAGTTTATCAGTAAGTTCTTGCCACTTTTTAAATCCCCAGTTTTTATTCTCTGAAAAAAATGTAGATTTGTAATCGGGATTTATCAAGAAAAAACTCTCTGGGATTCTAAGTTCTCTCATGGCATTTTTTGCCCACGACTTTTCTTCTTTACTTAACCTGATTCTAAATGGTGTTGGTTTGAAATCATTCCATACCATTTTTTCACCTAATATGGTTTTCTCTTTTCCTTTAACATAATAATCTACATGACGGTCAGAATTGCGGGAGGTGTCTCGCGCATTGACTGTTAATCCGCCATCTTTAACTAGGAACTCAACGTTTTTATATAAAGGACTCCACCCAGAACCATATAGAGGTGTAATCTTTTTTCCAGTCTCTTTGTATATTTCCTCTGCTTTTCCTAGAAATATAACATCATCACCTAATCCCACAACTCTGTCCTCGCAAAATATTCTATTTCACCTTGTGATGGAGTTTCACAATAATTCATTTTTGCACCTCTCCGGAATATTTCCCTTGCCATAAAAGCAACGTTCCAGTCATCCGGAAATCTGACATCATTATACCTGTTTCTGATGTTAATGTAAACATGAATCTTTTCTATTGACATCAAAAACTTAGCAATATGCATCATGCCCGAGTCTGCGCCAATATGATAATCAGCACCTGCCATTATTGCTATAGTATCATCCAAAGGCATTTTTCCGTTTCCGACATCAATTAATTCATATCCAAGATCCTGATAGTAATGCTGGATTTTACCGATACGATGCGGTTCAAGTTTTCGATATTTTTGTTTTGCGTCCCATTGCGTGGTGATATATTTCTCAGGCAATGGTATTTTTGTTTTTGGAATATTTAATGCAGGTGGAATCTTTTCAAATTGTTTTGAGCAATCGCTATAAAATTTTTGATCTTTAGTGTTACTGTATTCTATAACTGTGCCACTGATGGGTCGATTTACATGAACATAACCCCAACCGATAAAATTCTTAAAATAATCTAGTAGAGGAGAATCTGGAGAGTAGATATTAACAGGTTCTCTGTTGATGACACTTATCATGCATCCAAGAAAAACTGCATCTAATTGATCACCCAAAGGTTTTGGGCGTTGTAAAACATCTAATGTAATCATGTTCCGTATGACGTGCTAAGATTAACTTCAGCGAATTTAACAGGTGATGGGAGTACGACTTGAATATTAACATTGTATGAGTTAATCATAAAGTCACTTTGATCGAAACCATATACATCTACAGCGGAAAGCAACCTCTTTGCTCCCTTTGGTGTTAATGCATAAGCACCTGTTCCTGGTGCCATATCAGAATCTTTCCAAGAATTTTCCCTGTAATATTTTAAAGGATAATCGTCAGGAAGATCCGTGACTCCAAACCCAGACCATTCAAAATTTTTGTATTGTTGAAGAGCAAGTTTATTTGGTGGTCGAAATACAAACTCACCGTTTAAAATAAGATATTCATCGAACTCATAGTCTGCCCATGGCATAGTGACTACTGCATCATGTTCGAGAAATATCATTGTTTCGTTTTGTTTGACGACCCTTTCCCAAAATTTGATATGGTTATGAGCGCATGCACATTTTGTTAAAAACCTATTAGCATTTTCTTTTTTAAAATTATGGAGTCTGCTCTCTTGAATTATATTACGCTGAACATGAATTGTGTTTTTTGTAAATCCTTCTACAAGTTCAGGTTTTAATCCATTCTTCCACGCTGATTTGTAAGCAGCGTTTGCTTGTTTTTCGGAACCTTCGTGCCCTTTAACATAAACAATTTGCGCTTTCACTTTTTCAACCTTATAATATAAGAATCAGGTTCTCCGGATTTTTTACGAAGATCAAACTTTACGATTTTAAGATCTGACATCTCAAGAGTAGTCAAGAATTCATTATTCACTGCTGAATTATAGACCTCAGGTTTTGCACGCAACCAATAATGGTCTAGTTCATCACCATACATGATATGAAGTGGCCAGACATCTTCGATGAAATATTCACCACCATCTGCTAAAAAAGGACTCGCTTGTGTAAAGGTTAGCATATTTGCTAGTGGGGTGTGTTTACCATCATCTATGATGTAATCAAACTTGATATCCTCACCGAATGCTTCTTTAATTTTTTCACCAAAGTTTTCACTCGTAGAGTCTGCTTTAACAAACTTGCAACGATCAAATTTATAAGGTTTGATCGTTTCCATAGTAAACCGTTCAAAAACATCAGCACCATATAAGTTAGCATTTGGAAAATACTTATGGAGTGCCATCGTACTAGAACCTTGGTAAACACCAATTTCTAATATATTAATTTTTTGGTCTCTGCGTTTTTTAAATGATTTCTCATAAACTTCTTCATAACCATGCTTTGATGTTTTATCAGTTTGAAATAAATTGAATAAATCACCCAACTCAGACATTATGTTCTCCTAATGTAAATATTATCATAACCAAATCTTTTGATATGTTTATACCCCAAACTATCTAGAAGTCTGTGTGAATGTTTGGAAGGTTTTGTTGGATGCTCATATTTCGTTAAGAACTCAACCATAATCACTGGAGAGTTATTAGTTAAAGTTTCGAGTGCTCCATTCAAAACAAAATACTCATAACTCTCTACATCGATTTTTATAAAGTCGATATTGATGAATTCAAAACTATCAAGCGTCTTGATGTCTATCGTTCTTGTTTTCGTGCTTTCTAATTTCATCCACTTTTCTCTTGCCTTATGAGGGACAATAGTGGAACCGCCAGTCTTTTTTTCCATTATGTACATGGTCTCGGTTTTTTCTTCATCACCTAATCCATATGGATACACGCGAACGTTAGGAAGATCTCGAGTATTTAATTCTGTCCAATAATGAAACGATGGTTCAAATGTAGAGACTTGTGTGAAGTGCTCAGCAAACATACGAGACATTGCACCCATATGCCCACCAATATCAAGAGCATGTCTAGTCTTTACAAGTTGAGATTTCGAAAACTCCCATGCTTTTTTCTCATCCGCATAATCTCTTCTTTCGATATCTCCAGGTGGTGATTGAAAATTAAACATCCACTATCCTCATAAGTTCTTCGACATTCTCACCTTTATTGGGAAGTTTGTCTTTCAAGAAAAAGTGCACAAAATATGCGTCCTTTAAATTCTTATTATCTATAGCAGTGTACAATGTATTATATTTCCATGAGAGTGGTTGCTCAACCATATTCTCTTTTCGAACCCAATAGTTCAACAAAGTTTGATCAGTCGACCACTTCCATGCTCCCTGTCCATCAACAAAGTCTTTAAACTCAGCACGCTGAATAAATTCTTTACCGCTATCCCCACGAAGATATTTCACTATTTTTTTATCCATGAGCATAAGACCCATGTTATAAAAACGACCACCACTTTTACCGAATTGCCAATCAATCTTATTGAGCGGTTGGTATTGCATCCGAGTGTAATTTACAAGTTTTTGTTTATACCAATCGAGCAGTGGAAGGTCACGTTCAAGCACACCTGCGAATTCAGTATCGTCATTCAGTTCTTCAAAAATGTTTGGAGCATCTGGTCGAATCCAAATGTCTGCATCGACAATACAGATTTGATCGTATGTATCCCAATGATCAAACGCATTTTCTTTTTCGTAAATAGGGAGGAACCCACCATATTTCTCATAAGACTCTTTGCTTCGATTAGTCACGAAGACATCAGGTTTGATTTTCATGATAGGGTGTTTTTGAATTCGGTGGTCGATTCCGTGACGTTCACAATATTTCATCACGGAATCTGTACACCAATCATACAATTTAGAAGGTGCACCAGTGTACACCTGATATATCAATCTTTTCATTTCACATCATTTACTTTTTTGGGTTTGTCCTTGACTTTTGGTATGCTTGTGCACCAAAGAAAGCACCAACTAATGCTGAGATTGCAACAAAATATGTTGGTGCAATATCTGCCAATAATTGTCCTGTGGTATCATATCCGATAATATCAGCAACGACGATGCCGACGGGATATACTAATAATCCCCATAAAGCAAACCACGCCATACGACGGATTTGATCTTCTTTCTTATCTTCATTATCAGCACGCATCATTTCTCTTTCTAATGCAAACTCTTCATCAGTAATGACGCCATCGCCATCTTTATCGAAATGATCATACTTCGATCCAGGTTCTAGTTGCTTCTGCGCATTCATTTGCGTAATCCTTTATCTTTATTGCGACTTCCATCGCATCTGAAAAACCATTACGAAGTGAATTCGATCTGTGACCGTTTTCAATAAACCAATCTACAGTATCTATACAGGATCCTTTATCCATCTGAAATCCTCGAGTCAACTCTTCGAACAACTCGCGATGTCTTAAATTTTCCATAAAAGATGTTGACATTCAGTATTTCCTTTTTTCAAGTGCTTGTCGTATCTCACTGAACAGATATTCTAAATCATCTTGATCCGCTTGAAAGCGAATACCGATGCCACCTGCATTATTGAAACGCATGATGTTTTCAGGTTTATCGTCAATAAGGATGTTAGGACGTGAGTCCATCTTTGAGAAAGCATATTTATGCTTATTAGATGTGAAGATACAATCCTCAACCTCAGGCATGAAACCCATTCGAATCAACCAGTTTCTTTTATGCCAAGCGGAGTTCATCGTATCACCCCTCATCGGAGAAGAACAGATACCCCACTTGATATCATTTTCCCATGCTGCCATTTTGACATAGGTAACGATTTTAGAAGAACGGTTAGATTTATCATCATCGAAGAAACAGGGAAGTGTGTCAAAGAAATCAGTGTTTGCTAGTTCAGCAAACCTTACTTCTTTATCTTGAATAGACTTCCAATGCGTAACATCAAAACGTCTAGCGACTTCACTGAAAAAATCGGCAATCACGCCATCCATATCCAAATAAATCATATAAAACTCCTCATCTCTATTATACAATGATTATATCACATATCTTACAAGAAGTAAAGGATTTTCTTCACGAATGAAACATTTTTCTTCGATTGTATTCTTGGATGGTATCTGTCAAAAGTTTTGTGTAATTATCTCTATGCTCAGTAAATACGCAAGGTCGCTCATTGTCAACATCCATAACGATAACTGTGTTTGGAATGGGCATACCTGTTCGTTCTTCATACATGATTGCGTATGCAGATGCCTGAGCAAAATAATTTGAAATTTTATCTTTAGTCTTTGGCCATCTTGAGGTCTTGAAATCTATAATAGATGGTACACCATTCCATTCTGCTACACAATCACAACGTCCAGCAAGTCCTAGATGTTTTGAATATAAAGCAACTTCAAGACCAAAGATACGACCAATCCCTTCATCTAAGATCGGTGCAAGATTTTTCAAACTTTGTCTGATATGAGGGAGAAAGTCTGTTGTGTCCTCGTTCAGTAAATACTTTTCAACAATGGAATGTACAGCAGTCCCACGATTAGATGCGCGATGACCAACTTGATTAGCAACATCATCCCCGACTCTCTCTCGCCATTTCCTGATAGAATCTTCATTGATAATACTTAAAACTGTTGTAACGCTAGGATACTTATGACCATCAGGAGCAGTATATAAGCGACCACTCTTGCCTGTATTCGCAACCAAATCATCATATCCAAGATCAATCTTTTCATGTTCAAACTTCTTCACCATCGTTTATCACTTCCAACAATTGTACTTCATCAACGCAAACCACACTTTTTACTGGTCTGCCATCATATTCTTGTGAGGCAAGGTTTATTGCCAGTTGTTTATTCTTATTTAGAAAACCTCTACATGACCACTCGTCCGGAAAGGGATAAGTCGTAAATGCGAATATGTCAGTGCCGACTGTTGTCGGGGCATTGAACATAATTACGAGAATAAACCATTTCATGGAATATCATCCCAACCAATCAAATCATTTAACTTTTCTGGATCAAATGTAACGTTTCCTGTGCCGCCAGCAATAAGGCATTGAAATCCATTATCTTGGCGTTCAACAACTACAATCTGCTGTTCGTCTGCATCATATAGAATAAAATAATCTACATCAAATTTTCTTCCATCATCTAAGAATGAATTACCACGAAATCCTAATAGTGGTTTCATATCATCTTTTTTAATTTGTGCCCACATTCCCATCGCTTGTTCTAGCGGTGTGCACATAACTGGTTTGCCATAAAAGTTTGTTGTTCTTTCTTGAGCGTACACAGCAATGTATGTGGATGATATAAAGATAAATAATGCTGCTAAGAATATTTTATCTTTGATAAGTTCTTTCAAAAGTTTTTTAAACATCATTTCATTCCTAACATTTCCTTTGTCATGATATAATCACGAAGGAAATCTGATCTTACGATATCTTGCCAACCGTATGTGATCACACTGAAATTCTTCAGTTGTTCTATGATCCGTAAGAATCTTTGAATTCCACCACGTTCTGATTCATCTTTGAAATCAGATTGGTGGTAGTCTCCGCTCAGTATGATTCTGCAATTTTCTCCAACTCGTGTGATAACAGAATCAAGTTCATGGAAGTTTAAGTTTTGCATTTCATCAACGATGATAATTGCATTATCGATAGTCAACCCTCTGATAAAAGAAGTGGTTGTAAACTCCAACTGATGACTATTTATCAGTTTATTATATGCCGCATTTTCGCCAAATAATTGCTGGCAAATTGCTTTATAAGGTGTTTCGAAAACTTCTTTCTTTTCTTCTACTGTTCCAGGCAGGTATCCCATATCTCTTGTAGGGACTACTGAACGAACAATAATGACCTTATCGTATTCGGGGTGAACTTTATCTAAAATGCTCTCGAGTGCAAGGTACATTGCAACAAACGTTTTACCTGTACCTGCTGATCCAGCAAGAACTAGATTATCACCATCGTCCCATGCTTTATATGCAAGTTCTTGATTTTTAGTTTGTGGTTCAAATTCAAAAAGATCTTCGTAAATTGCTTTTGATTTATTAGTCATGTTCTTCTACCCACTTTAGTTCTTGGATCAATCTCCAATACCATTTTCTATCCATAGGATCACTTGCTTTATCGATGTCTTCTCTTAGTTGCACAATCCGAATTTTTATATATTCGGATTTGCTTTTTTTCTTCCCACGCCTCATGATTTTATTGTGTTATTTCTACCTGCACCCTTTTTAATTCTATCTAAATGCTGTCTCCAATCAGAACCTGCACGTGATAAAGTTCCTCTTCCACCATCTGTACTAAATCCTGGAGTAGACAAAACTTTGATAATATCATCATCTTCTAACATTCTAGCAAGATCATCAAATGGAACATTAACATCCCATTCTTCATCTGTAGAAATACGTTTAAGCGTGTAAACTGGCACCTTGATATCCTTTCCACCAAGTTGGAGCAGGACGACCCTTTTCCCATTTTGCAAAAGGTTTCGCTGCGTGATAATAATTTTGATACGACTTAATCGGATCATTCTCTACAATACAATCAGGAAACTTTTTCATCGCTGTTGGAAACTGGGTCAATCCGATATTAGGGATGTTTCTCGGTATTCCCTGAAGTGGCCAAAGCAATTCTCTCTGAGTCTTTGTAGTTTTGTATGGTTCTTTCTCTGTACTAAATCTATATGTATATTCATCGCAAAGTGCTTTCATATGGTTCCAGTGCCATCTATAGTTATCTGCACTTTGCATAGTCCAAACTACACAAGGGTGTCCTGTATGAACTGCCTTATAGAATAGCAACTCTGCTTCGAGGTCATCTTGCCCCTCGTATAAATCCCAGTATCGAATCATGGTTTTACCAGAAACTGATGGTTTCTTAGTTAGTTTACCATCGAGCATACGATGCACCGTAGAGAGCATCTGACCACTCTCCACGATCATTTTAGGAACGTGTTTGTCGCACATCATTTGTGCAGATACTTCAGGACACTCATTCAAGAAAAATATGTTCATAATATGGATACTCCACTGCCTCAACAATTACAATGTAATTATATCACAGTGTCAAGCGTTCGTAAAGGATTATCTTTGTTTTTTGTGAAAATTTATGCTGACATCTCTATCGTTCGAAGTATGAACTCTCGTTTTTTTAAAATCTTTTCCGCTCTGGGTGTATCCCCCTTCTTAAAGAGTTTTTTTGCATAGATGCTAAGTTCTTCAGTGTCTTTTTTTAAGCGTTCGATTTGATTGTATGTCATTTCTGTTCCTAATAAAAAAAAGCGTACGCAATTGGCGCACACTTTGATTTGTGTTGAAGTTGTTAAGATGTGAGTTAGACTATTTGTTATCTGATAATAATCCTGGGAAGGTTTCATCAACAAGTTTTCGCGTGACTCCTTTAGGTGCTTTTTTGTTTATCATATCTAAGACAAGTTCGGCATCCTTAGGATGAACACCCTCTAACAGTCCGATAAACAGTCTTTCTCGTTTAAATTTTGGAAGATCCTTACCTTTACCGCCCACAGCAAAGTATGAGAATTTCACATTCTCCCTCAGCAAATTTGCTGGGTGATTGTGTGCTTCTGCTGGTGTATAGGGTGGTTCTCCAGGAGGCATATTCCATTTGATGTTTTCATCAATAGACCCTCGAAGAATATCTTTAAGTGCCCATGATTCGTTTTGTTTGAGGACATTGATTTTATCCTCTTTCTTCTTTGCTTTAGATGCTTCTTCTAAAACTTCATAAACATATTTTGCCATCAGTTTATAAATTCCTCTACTGATTCAATCAACATTTTCATATTTTTATTTATAAGATATGGAAACACTAAACCCTTATTGTGCCAAGGATCTTGTGAATTAAACACATCTAATATTTGATCTTTTAATCTCTGAGGGGTTTTACTCAGGTCGATTAAAGTCTCATTTCGTTGATAATTACGATACCAAGATGCAGCATACAGTAATTCACCTTCTGCTAGATCTTCTTTGATTGCTTCTTTCTTTTTCTTACTTAGCGGAATTTGTCTACGACCTTCCACAAACACATCGTCGTCTGATAATATGTTAGGAACACCGTCACCAGCGTCGCCTTTCATGATCTTTTCCATCAAACTAACAAGCGGAGTTTCTTCTTTGTATTCTTTCTTTAAGAGAGGAGAATACTGTCTCACATTAGGAAAACGCTGCAACTGTAAAAAGTCTTTGTCTGCAGATATGATCATCACATCTTCATATTGACCAAACTCTTGAGTGTTTTCGCATAGTGTGCCGATAATATCATCTGCCTCACATTCGTCAACCTGAACCACTTTATAGGGAAAGTTCTCTTGAATCTCTTCACGAACATTCGTTAGGATCTCAAATGCCTTCGCCCAATCGAATGTATCTTGTTCACGTTTTTTCTTGCGGTTTGCTTTATATTGAGGATAGTAACCACGACGCCAATTGTTTTTGCCATCGCAACATAACACGAGTTCTCCAAATTTATCTTTATAAGAATTTCTGTACATACGCAAACTATTCAGGATCATGTGCCTGAGTAAGTCTTCGTCATCTACTTTATTCACTACAATGGTTGCGATCGCTAGACCGCTGAAATCTACCAATATCATTTAGCGAGTTCCCTTGTCATTTCCCTTGCTATTTTATTTTCCCATTCTATAACTTTATGAGATTCCATTTTATATTCTTCTTTGGTTATTTCTTTATATTCTATCCCATCCCAAAGATGAAAGTTTGGGTCGTTCAAAAATTGATATTCAGTGTAAACCCCATTTTCCATATACGGGGATAATGAAAGGTTAGTAACCCTATAGTATTTTTGCATTATATTCTCACTCCTTTAAGTGTACGATAATTATATCATAATTCTTACAAGAAGTAAAGAAAAAATTGTTAGTTATTTCTTGATATGTTTGGAGTGTATCTTACAACCTATAAATTCGTTGTAATATTCGTCGCTCAGGAGGACGTCATTATCGAACTGCAACTTTGCTTCGTAATAAGACATTTCACCTTTAGTGCGACATAGTCTTAATATTTCTCGCCGATAATTATCTTGCCCCTTGGATTCAAGGAGAGTTTGTATCTCTTTATTAGATCCGAAATACTCTCTCCAGTCAGACTCGACTCTCGTTCGTACTCGTCTATTTCTTTTTGAATTTTTAGGTAATGTCTTTGGACGCCAGAAGTTCTTTTTACCGATATATTTTTTCTCTGTATCCAGTTCTGTGATGACATATACGAATCCTTGATATTCTTCTGGGGTGTCATCAAATTTTTCATTTTCATATGTCCACATACACCTATATAGTCAACCGCTAACATATGTTTTGGTTTTTGGTCTATACCAAACTTTTTGGTGGTAAAACTTAGCAAGCAATTCTTGTATTTCTTTTTGCCTATTGCCTTGAGTGGTACTATATGCGATGAGAGACATCTCAATTAACTGCAATTCTTTTACAGACAAATTAAAATTTTCGTTTGGTTTTGTCATTTTATTCTTCTGTTATGTTTTCTACTGTTGCTTCTTCCCCACAACATGAACAATATATGGGTTCGCATCCGTTATCAACTAGCACCACTGTGACAGAATCGCATTCTTCGCACTCTAAGCGATACTCTTGGTTCATCTATTTTATTCCCTTCAGCAGAGGGATATGTTCATATATATCAATCCCTCTTGTTAAGTTCAACCATTTAGTGTATTGAACGAATTCTTTTCTCCATTTTATAGTGCTTTCATAATTACCGATTTTTGTAAAATTGTAAAGATTGCGATTTACAAATTTGCCTTCACTTTCAGAGAAATATTTCGTAATATTTGGACTCATGACTATCTCTTTCAGTTCATCTAATTCCCTTTGAAATAATACCCTTTGTGGAGATATGTAAAATGGAGAATTAATCCATTTATGAAATACCACAAATTTTACTTCTTCGCGCAAATTATTACTAAAGAACTCTAAAACTTCTTTTAAGTTTAGCATATTATACATTGAATAAAAAGTTTGTACATTGACTTGATGTCCAGTTTCTTTGTACCAATATTTGATATTGTCTACAGTCTTTTGGAAAGGGGTTGATCTAATGTATTCATACACTTCATAAACCCCATCCATCGAAACATTAATCGTAGGTTTTGCACTAGACTTTTTAAATAGATCTATATGTTTTTGCGGAACGCTAGAAAAGTTGGTTGAGATACTTATTACGCAATTAGGATTAGTTTTCAACAACTCATCTAAGATAAAGAAGTTATTTTTATCAGCGAACGGTTCACCACCCTTAATATCTATCTTATCAAGTTGGGGCAGCAGTTTCATTATCTTAGAGATATCTTTATCTTCTATTCTTGATATTGGATGATTGTAAGAATTAAACCCTATGTCATTTTTTGATTTAGCATTTTGCAAAAATCCTAAATCAATTAATTCTTCTTCGAGGTGCCTCCACTTTGAACTGAAATAACTTGAGCAAGAAGCGCAAGTTTGATTACATATATTAGAAGTCGTGAATTCTAGATATCTGATTTCATTGTCATTTCTAATTTTCAGGTAACGAGGTTCCTCATTCACCAAATGCCAACGAGTTTGAAAAGTTTCAGTTTTTCTTAAACAACTTCCGCATGCTTCCATCATTTTCTGAGGATCATCATTTCTGAGTTTAATCATGTCAGGATGATTTTTCCAATGCTTATTGAGATCATCTATTTCAGATATATGTCCTATGTCCCAATTTCCATTGTTAGAGCAACAAACGGATATATTACCGTCAGGGTTGATAGTCATGCCGTTGCTGTTTAATCTACAGTACATCTATCAACCAGTACAATCGTTGTCGATTCGCACTCTATTCGGTATTCGTTTTCCACTTTGCTCTAATATCTCCTCTTTCCTAGAATCATCGCAATAAAACCATTCTTTTATTTCGTCAGAGGAACGACCACAACCTTCACAGTGGTCGTCCTCTATTTTACATACCTTTACACAAGGTGACGGAATACTAGAAATCGATATCACAAGCACCACCAGCACATGCTGCTGCACCAAGAGTATCAACGTCAGTGAAAACTTTCTCAGTTAGATCTGTTTTCCAATTGATTGGTGATAAGTTCTTTTGAATCTTATTCCACTTATGTAGTAAATATGCGTCTTTCAGGCAATATTCAGTTTTCTTCATATCACCATCAAGATAGTTTTCAGCAAACCGTTCGAATCTACGAACCCAGTCTTTCTTTGCACTGTTTGTGCTAGACTCGAGTGATAAATCTTCACCCATACCTTGCGCTGTTGAGCAAGCATTCCATAAATTGTCGAAACACTTCATTGCATCAACAACCATACCAGAGGCAAATACTGCACCGTCTTGATATTTTGCAACCATAGTCTCAGAATCAATGACCTGAGTATTTGGTGCTTGGTTGTAGTCTTTATCACCTGTTGGTGCGAGGAATGAAATACCTGAGAACGAGTAACGATTCTCGTAAACATACTTTTCTACATCATCCCAGTCATCAACGATAATTGTGTTTGATACATTGTGACGGATACCTTCATCCGCACATAGTTCTTCGTTTGTGCCTTCAACGACCCAGTTCTTTTGTGCTTTCTTTACGAGTTCAAGATGTTTCACGCCAAGCAATTCATCCTTGAACATAGAACCTCTGTTTGGAACAATAGGAAATGAAATCACAACATCTGTACCATTAGCAGACCATACAGATTCTTCAACCATATGCGGATTTGCTTTGATGATTGCATTTGTAATTTCAGATTCTTTATTCATCTGAATGTTACGGATGTACATTGACGAATGTTCAGCATGGATTCCTGAAGCAGTTTGGAGCAATACGGATGCATTTCCACTCGGTTTAACACAAGTAGTACGAGCAGCAGGATTAATGCCGATAATGGCAGCAATCTCTTTATTGACTTTCTTAACAATGTTTGCCCCTTTTTTCAGAATTTTAGTATCGAAAAGGATATCCGGATTATTCATCCAACCTGTAATTGATACGCCAAGCAATGCTTCACGATCAAAGATTTTCTTAGATGTGTCTGATAAAAATTTGAAGTCTGTATAACCTGCTTGCATTGTGCCAAGAATAGCACCTGCACGACATGCTTTATAGAAGTCTTCTTCTGTGTTACACATACCACCGTTAATTTCAGTCAGGTTACAACCTTGCCAACCTGTTTCACCTTCATATTGCGGGAACATACCAATTTCAACACAAGGGTTAGTTGTATGCTCTTTTGATGTTGTAAAGTAAAATCCTGGTTCCCCAAACGACTTAACTGATTCCATAATTTTTGCAAACATCTCAGGTGTTGCTTCATCACGTACGATAACTGCTGAATTGTTCGAACGACCGCGTTGAGCGTTATCCATAAACCAGTTACCAGTTTTTGCATTCATCATCTCATCATCTTCAGGAGAGAACAAACAGATAGTTGCTGAACGACGCACGCCACCCGATAGTACAGCATCAGCAGCATGCATACAGATATCATATACAGCGATAGGACGAAGCGGTTGTGGTTCTTTTGCATCCATAACTAATGCTTGAAGCATATGCTCAATCTTATCAAGTGATTTGCGAAGACCCTCTGGTCCAGGTGCTTTAAATCCACCAGAGATCTTTGCACCCTTCGGACGAATGTTTGATAAGTCAAAGAATACACGACGACCTTCATAGTCTGGATATTTACTATCACCAACAAAATAAGATGACATCAACACGTCAAGTGCTGATGCCCAACCTTCAATTGAATCTTCTACGACAAAACCCTTTGCTTGTTTTGTACGTTGTTGAATTTGTGGTAATTTTCCGACGTGATGTTCTTGCACAGAAAACCCTGCACCTGCACCACATAATAAAATATAGAAGAATTCACCAAAGAATGCAGGACGATCTGCATAGGATGATGTACAATTGTACATACGCATCTGGTGTTTCTTTAATTGTTCACCGCCAAATTGTAGTGCACGTTGTGCACCAAGAACACGTTGTTCTTTGTATGCAGTTCTTGCTTCTTCAATGAACGGTTGTAATTTTTCTAATGCCTCTGAATAATTTTCTTCGTGCATTGATAGCACACGATCTACTGCTTCATCCCAAGTCTCATACGTTCCTTCTTCTTCTTTGAAACGTGAATACGAGTCATAAAACTTGGTTTGGGACAAAAACTCTCTCGTGTCTGCAAACTGATTTTGCATCCGAATGTTCCTTCTTTTCAATGATTTCTTTATAGGTGATATTATATAGTAAAATGGGGATCTAGTAAACCCCCATTCTGCCTATATTTCCGAATTATCTTTGTGTTTTATGAGAATTATTTTTTGCGTGATTTCTCGATTGCACGTGATCCGAACCAGAACGATAATATTGCAGCAAAGATTGCCTTTGTATCTTCATCCCATAGTAATTGAATTGCTACAGAAAAATCTGTACCTTTTTCTAATGCTTGCATTAGCAGCGTGATTTCAATAGTTGCAAACAAAAGAAAGAAAGCATATGTGATAACTGGACGTACAGATTTTTGTAGTGCAGCAATCCAACCTGTCCCCTGATTAATTGAAATATCGTGTTTAATCAAACGTTCGTGTTCTTTGTCTGCACCCATAGTATCATACATCTTAAGATCGAAATCCATTCCGTCTTTTTTAAGTTCTGCCATGAGTCGCATTTTATCAAGTTCAAGTTTTCGATCACCTTTTTTTGCAAAGTGATCTGTGATTGAAGGGACTGCTGAACCAGCAAATCCAATCAATGATCCTATTAATGATAACATAATGTTTTATCCTTATCCATCAAATTCTGAAGATTGTGGTGTAAAGTTTGTGGTGTATCTCGCTAAACCTTTTGTATATCTAGCATCTTGCAAATATCCGTTAAACCATTCGCCTGAAGTTCCACCCCCAGATGCAACGGTATCACCTAATGCAAAGTCTTGTCCTGTATATGTAGTCGTATTTGCCCAAGTTGCTCCAACTGAAGTTCCATTAACATATATTGAAAATACACCGTTATATCTTACAAGCGCAAGATGTGACCAAGTTGTATTGGATACTGTACCTGCTTGAATTCTGAAAGAACCTTTCCATAAAAATGGTCTACTCGCACCATCAATACCAAAATTAAATCCTGTGCTAGTACCTCTGTTCATACTAAACACGCACTGATAATTAGAATTGGCATTTGGATATACCCACGTTTCGAAAGTTAGATCGTTCGATCCACTAGCATATGTTCCCACGAAACCATTTTCATCCCAACCTATATAATCACCACTACCATCAAAAGAAATTGCAGATGATGTGGTAAATTTTCTTTGAGTATCACTTGCTGCAGCGTTTCCAACAATATTCAACATTTTTGACGAACCAACATCCCATACACTTTGTTGATTAGTACATGTGCTGAAAATTGTTTCTGCGTGAATTCCTACTGGTCCAGTTGGGGGAATAAAATCTGCAGTGTATATTCCATCCTCTGTAAATCTAATATCTGCCATAAATGTATCGCCTGCAACTTTTGTTGCCCCTGCGCTTGTTGCTCCTATTCCAAATTTAGGATCTGATGAAGCACCGCCATCTCCTGCATTAGTTTCACTCCACATAGAAATTCCATTTACATAGAATTTATAAGTACCTGAATGTCTAACCAATGCCCAATGATTCCAATGATTCGGTATAAAGTAGTTTGCTGGACCTCCTGGAATACCCCATTCAATACCATTAACATAAACTCCACCACCGTGCATTATGTAGATACCATCAACACCACCACCAGAATTCAGTGCCGCAAAAGTACCAGTGGCAGCATTTGCGCCATTCCACCAACCCTCAAATGTCCAATCCTTTGTACGATCCCACGTGATAGTTCCTGTGCTTAACCAACTTCCCCCAGTGTGGTGTATAGAACCGCCATGCGTACTCTTTAAATATTGCGCTGATATTGTATATGGACTAACTCTTACCGCTTTTGTGCCTGCTCTAGTTACTGCATTATAATTACCAGAAGCGTCTATTGGAGCAGCATGATTACAAAGCAATAAGTCAGTACCAGATATTGCTGTTAGAGGTGCTTCCGGAGGTGTAAATGCTGACGTATAAACTTCAGTTCCAATAACATATCTAAAATCTCTTATATATCCTGTCATTCCATAAGCAGTAAAATTAGCATCACAACCAACACCAAAGTTAGTCTTTGCAGGTATATCATGTGTGGTGCCTGCTTGTACAGCAGAAGTTCCTTCTAGAACACCATCAATGTACATTTTTATTGTATTACTAGTGACAGATCGTACAAGTGCAATATGATACCATTGACCGATTGCCATAGTCTTTGATGCTGATACTCGTCCTTGACCGCCAATATAAAGCGTTGGAGTATTCAAATTTGTATTAAGAAACATTGGATCGTTGGTTGCTGCACCAAAATTTCTATTTTGACTTGAAGTGCCTGAGTTTGCAGTGTGATATACCCACCATTCTATAGTCCAAGCAGCAGTACCAGACGTTGCCAAATTAGTTATAAGATGCTCAGATGATGACGCAAAATATGTACTGTAACCGCCAGGATGATATGGACTAAATGCACTTGATGTTAATGCTGTTGCACTTGTGTTTTCAGTAATAGCATAATTATTAGTAGAGGCATCAACTTGGTTA
>Ga0181400_1000005_pt1 | contig 84119 bp, 98 predicted proteins | sample 23SPOviralmetaG_FD_130129 | JGI IMG/M metagenome (GOLD analysis project Ga0181400, IMG submission 130129) | Marine viral communities from the oligotrophic San Pedro Time Series (SPOT) site, San Pedro Channel, CA, USA - 23 SPOT_SRF_2011-06-22 | ecosystem: Environmental > Aquatic > Marine > Strait...
ATAGGTAATTTAAAAGTTGCCTATTATATTTCAGTTAATATTACAGTAAAATAAGGACGATACAATGTCATTTCAAAATCTAAAAAGAAACCGAGATCAAATCTCAAAACTTATTCAAGCCGCAGAAGCCACAGGTGGTGGCGGTGAGAAAAAATCCTACCAAGATGATCGATTCTGGAAACCAACGGTTGATAAAGCAGGGAACGGTTATGCCATTCTCAGATTTTTACCTGCAGCAGAAGGTCAGGAATTACCATGGGTCAGATACTGGGACCATGGTTTTAAAGGACCTACTGGTTTGTGGTATATCGAGAACTCACTTACTTCTATTGGACAAACTGATCCAGTTGGCGAACTCAACTCTCGTTTGTGGAATACAGGTAATGATTCCGATAAGGAAACGGCTCGTAACCAGAAACGTAGACTGCACTATGTAGTTAATGTTTTGGTTGTTCAAGATCCATCTAATCCATCTACTGAAGGTAAAGTGTACCTTTATAAATTTGGTAAAAAAATCTTTGATAAAATCATGGATATTATGCAACCAAGTTTCCAAGATGAGAAACCAGTTAACCCATTTGATTTTTGGGAAGGTGCAGACTTTAAATTAAAGATTAGGCAGGTTGAGGGTTATCGTAACTATGATAAATCTGAATTTGCTGGACCAACTGCTCTTTTTGAAAGCGATGAGGAAAAGTTGGAACAGGTCTATAATAAAGTTCACGACCTAGGTGAATTTACTGAACCTAAAAACTACAAAACCTATGATGAGTTAAAAACTAAACTTGCCAGGGTTTTAGGTGAGGAGGCAAATGCCGGAGCACCCAATGTGGTTGAGATGAATCAGGTTAATGAACCGGCTTCTCAATACGAACCAGTGACTGCTGAAACTGCAGCGGTATCGGAATCAGATGAAGATACTATGTCTTATTTTGCCAGATTGGCAAATGAGGGCTAATATAAACTCTTCGTATTGGAACTAATCCAAGCGGGTTTACAATATGCGGTAACTGTATGATTTTTAGGTAAATTATAATAGTTACCGTATTTTTTTACAACCCTTTTTGCAAAGTAATTGCAATCATTTATATTTCTAAAATACATAGGGTTGGTTCTATCTTGTATATCTCCTAGTAATATTACTAAGAGAAATGCATGTATCATTAGAAACCTAATCCTTGTTTATGCCTAGTCATAGGATCCTGAGCATCATTTGTTTTTACATTACCTATTATTATAGGATTAGATGAGGACGATGAGCTACTAACAGAATTATCCACCACATTAACGGATGAACTTGGCGCGCGTTTACCACCTCCTGTATCAATAAATTCTCCACTACCTCTACTATTGAGAGATGCTGATGGGTCAATTTTTTTAATTAGTTCACCTGTGTCTTTATCAATGCCGGCATATTGGTATACTGAATTAGGTATAGCCTTTGACACTAAATTTGCAGGATCATACCAATTACCATTCGGATCCGGAGTTGGTAATATTGAACGTAATACTGATTTTAAAAAGTCATTGACCATATCTGCAGCACCGGTTATGGTACTGCCAAGTGTTCCGGCCGGGTCATTAAATAAGTTTTTAAAGAAGTTTTTAATTCCTTCCCATGCTGGTTCAACTAATTCTGATAAACTAAATTCTCTTAAATTATCTGCCAATCCTTGAAAACCTAATTTTTCCATAATCCATGCAGGTAATTTAATAAGGATTAGATCAATGGCATCAGTAAATCCTTTAATGACTCCTACTATACCACCCTCGATACCTGCTGTTAATTTTTGAAAAAAGTCTCCACCCTCACTGGTAAACCCTTTATAAAACCCTACAACAAAATCAACTAGTGATAATAATATTTGAGTAAATGGTCTTAAAGCAGTTTTTAAAATAAATTCAAAAGGTTTCATCAATGGTTTTAAAAAATTAAAAATACTACCAAAAAAACCCATTAAACCAGTAGCATCGTCAACACTACCTATTGCTGCTTTTAAGGCTCCAAAGTCAATTCTAGGAATAAATTTACCTACGTCCAATATACCATTAAAAAAACCTCTTATTGCTTTCATAGGTCCGCCTTCACTTGCGGCTGTAAAAAAAGTTTTAAAGGGTTTTGCTGCATCATCAAAAAAGGTTGTAATTGGCTTTACCAAATCATCAAAAAAGGTTGTGATTGGTTTTATGGCATTGGCCAATGCCTTTTGTGGATTATAAAGGGCTTTCATAGCATCACTAGTTGCTGCAACTGGTTTACCATCAACTCCTAATCCAAATATTTTATAAATCCTTTGTCCAAGAGCTTTCACACCTTCCTCAGGTAAGAATATAATTCTTGATAAATTTTTACCAAAATCACCAAATTTACCTGCAATGCGTTTTACACTACCTAAAAAGTCTCCAGCTCCTTTTCCTAAAATTCCAAAACCTGTTACCAATCTTTTACCAAGTTGTGCCAAGCCTACAGCACGAATAGCATCGTCTACGCCTGTAAGACTTGCACCGATCGCGGTAACTGCAGATGCCAAACCACCTAAACCTAATATTGGTGGTAACATAGAGGAATCACTTGATCTAGCAGTAGCAGGTGGAGCAACTACTGGGACAGAACTTTTTTCCCTCATTTTTTCAAGCATATCAAGTTGTGATTGCTTCATTAAGGCCAATAGTTTATTAATACCTGATGCAACACCGGCAAGGCCAGCCGCCATTTTATCTTGACCTTGAGTATTTTCTTTTGCATTTAATATTAATTGTTGTTTGATTTCCTGCAAACTAGCCACGATTCTGCTCCTGCTCTTGTTTCTGTTTTTCTTCCTTCAAATAATTTAATAACATGCCTACGTATATTTCTCTTTCCCATGGAATCATTTCTTCTATCTCACGTAACGAATAATTATGATGTTGCATTAGGGAAAAATTAACTTGATAATAATTCTCTAATGATTCATGAGATAGAGCTATGATAAAAAACTTTCCACACCCTCCACGGTAACTTTGTTTTTATGTGAGCATTTTGTACATTCAAAATTTACATCATGTTTTAATTTAGGTATCTGCTCAAAAAATTCTTTTATCTTTGTAAATTGGCCTGAGCTCATAGATTCTAAAAAGTCCTGTAATTCAGTTTCAGATATATCTTTTGCTAAAATTCTTTCTGATCCTGTATTAATTGATTTTATACATTTTGCAATAATTGCAAATGCTGATTCAGTATTATCCTCAATAATTGTAAGATTTTTTATATCATTAAATGTGGGCCAATCAACCTCAATGGTTATATCTTGTTCTAATTCAATTACCTTTTCAATCTCTGGTAGTGTTACCTTAATTGAATCAAGTGGAATTACTTGGTCATTTGTGGTGGAACATTCAGAACATTTTAAACCCAATTTTACCGTTTCACCTACGCTTTTTGCTCTTAATTGTAAAAAGACATATTCAATATCAAAGGTTGTTAATTTACCGGCGCTAAAATTATCATCGGTTGCACATGCATTAATTGTATCAACGAGGCCATTTAAGGCGTCGCTTTGATTGCCACTTTCCATAGCAATCATTAATGCCTTTTCTTCCTTCACTAGAAAAGGACGAAATCGTGCTTTAATTCCATTCGATGGAATGGTCAATTCATATTTTGGGTTACTATTAAGTTTTGGTAAAGCCATTATTTACTCCTAGATATTCGCTTCAAATTGAAAACCTCCTGGAAGGTCTATATTAATTGTTTTTTGTGATGATTGTATTTCACGCCAGTTTGTGTATGCAAATTGCACACTCATCTCTAAAAATCCATCTGGTTCCTGAGTAAACTCTGTCGCAGTTGTTGTAATTGGAAATGCCTCAAGTAGTTCTACTGAGTACACAGGTGTTTGTATTTGTACTTGTGGAAATGGAGCAAAGGATCTTGTTATATTTCTGGTTATTGGCGATGGAGGAATACCAAGTGATGAAAGCGATAACGCCGGTGTTGCCACAGCAAGTTGATGTATCTTTACAGATTTCTTATAATCGTCCTTATAGTTGGCAGTTTGTGCTGTTTCATTAATTGTTAATGCTCTCCATGCATCAAAATATTTTTTTACTCTATAATCATTTAAAATTAAAAATGATATATTAATATCATCAACAACATAACCATAGGCAATCTTTTCTGATTCCATGCCTATTCTTCTTTCATGTGTTGCTATCTGTTTTGCCGGTAATGATGCAGTACGACATAGGATACTTAAATCTCTTGATGTTAATGGATTTCCTGGAATCGATGGTAATTCAACATGAAATTTATTTGGCTTTGCAAGACCACCTGCGCCTGAAATCGTACTTTTTAAAACATTAATACTCATGCCATTTTCTTTCTAGAATCTTTGTATACTTTATTTGCATTTGCTTTATTCCAATCAGCCATTGGCAGAAAAGTTGCAATTTCCCATTCGGGTTCCTCAACCAAGGCAAATGCACTTTTTACATGTTTGGTTAAATAGTGTTTTCTTGCCGGTGCAAGAAATTTACTTGGAACACTACCTCGACCTAATATTGCATCAAGAGCTCTTGATCTTAAAACTGGTGGTAGGTAATGTAAATTTAATCCATAAAATCCATTTGGTGCTGGTCCAAGCATTATAATTAAAGGAAATCCATCATAATATGGCAATGTTTTTTTAAACTTAGGATCATAAAAAAACATATACATATTACCCATTGGATCCTTATCAACTTTTTTTGTTTTTGATAATAATTCATCGTCCATAATTTTTTCACGATCTCTTATTACTCTGCCTCGAAACATCTGTCGAGCCTTATTACGAAACCATTCGATGCTCTGCTTTGTCCGTGGTGTAATACCAGCACGAAATGCCTCGAATTCTAATTGTTTAAATAATGATTCATTTGCCATAGTAGTAGTATTTATAATTATTTTTTGGGTTTTTTACGGCGATAAGGAGGTAATCTTTTTAATGGTTTTTTTATTTTACCTGGTACAGGTTTTGTCATTAATCCCATTTCCTGTAAAGTTTTTTCGGTCCATATCTGAAATTCCCATTTACGATCCTTACAATAGGCTTCTGCTGCCTCCCATTTATTCATATTTTTAATATAGGTTAAACCCTCGGTAATGTATTTTTTGGTGCGTCTTGGCCCTGTTGGTGGCGATGTTTCCTTTTCCGGTTTAATTTCAATCAAAAGAATCTTATCCTCCATGATTATTTTTAGATCTGGAAAATATCTATGATACCTTTTATCTGCATCATAATAATATGGTATGATAATCTCTTCACTAGACCAACCTTTTACTTTTGGATTTACATCACACCACATAAATGCAGATTTTTCCCACAACGAACGATATACAACATTGGCATGATTGCCTTTATATTTTTTAGGATTCTTTACTACATAATGCCCAGAATATGCCATCTTTTCACTATAAATACATTCAAAGTGTTTATATTATCTATAAGGGAATAAAATGGCATTACCGGATAACAGTGGTCAAGGGCCTTACATGTATCCTATTACTAGGGATCCAGAATTTAAATCAAAAATAGTATTTCAAGCAATAAAAGTTTTACCTCCAAAATTTACGGCAAGCTTTTTTTCATCGTCAACTGCTGATGAGATAAAAGGTGGAGATAAAACACCAGAAAGAAAAGCAACAAGTGAGGAAATAAAGGTCGCATCATCTGGTATAAAAACAAGTGTAATTCGAGGAGAAAATGTTAGTCTTTATGTTCCTATTTCATTTAATGTTAATGATACTTTAAGATATACAAATGTTGAATTGGGTCTTGCCGGATCAGCTGTTGCACGGTCTGCCTCAAGAGGTGGTTCAATAGGCGCCGGTATTTTTCAAGCGTTAAAGGAAACTGGCCAATCTCTTTTTGATTTCTTTTTAGGTACCGGGGCAGCAGGTGAAACCGCAGCTGTTGCGGCTGTAAGAGGTAGTCAAATGACTCCATTACCGACCAGTATAAAAAATGCTGTTGGATTAACTGCAAGAGTTACATTAAATCCTAATTTACGAACACAATTTCAAGGGGTTAATGTTAGGGATTTTTCATTTCAATTTAGTTTTTTTCCTAAAAATCAAGATGAATCAATTATGGTTAAAAATATAGTTAAGTTTTTTAGATATCACGCATACCCTGAGGAACTTCTTGATGCCGGAGATTTTTCAATTGCATATAGGTATCCAAATTTATTTAGAATAAAATTATTATCTGAAGCAAATGAAGGTCCTGTTGGACCAAGTGGACAAAAAATATTTAAAAATATAGGCACACCAATTAAAATGTCATACTTAACTGGCGTTCAAACAAGTTATAACCAAGTAAATGCCGTGTTACATCCTGATGGTTCGCCAACTCAGATTGACATAAATTTGGTATTTTCTGAATATAAGGCTCTCAGCAGAAGAGATATTCAAAATGAGGACGATGATGTTTTTTATCAGTTTGAAAATAGCACTGCAGTTGAACAGCACAAAGCACACGGTGGCACATAATGAATTTTTTTAGATATTTTCCTAGAACCTTTTATAAGTTTGGTGATGAAGCAACCGATGACGTTTTTGAAAATCTTTCAATATATTCTGATGTTGTTGATCAAATAAAGGATAAGGTAACATTATATCAAGACTATAATATTTTACCTGACGAGAGACCTGATCAAGTTTCACAAAAAATATATGGAACTCCAGATTATCATTGGACATTTTTTCTGATGAATGATAAATTAAGAGAATCAGGTTGGCCATTATCAAATAGCGAATTATATTTGTTTGCTCAAAAGAAATATAATGTCACGGTTTTAACCACTCGTACAAAAATATATGATAAATTTAAAATAGGCCAATCCATGTTAGGTCTTACATCTGGCGCGTCAGGAACAATTATACACAGAAATTTACAACTTGGTCAGTTGTGGGTTAAAGGCATTCCTGATCCAGCATTTTTAAATTCTGAATTAATTTCATCAACGAATGCTGAGGGTGTTGGAGAGTTTATAATTTTAAATAATTCTGAAATACAGTATAATGCTATTCATCATTATGAAAATACAGATAAGGAATGGGTTGATATTGGTTTTGAAAATAATGATGATTATTCAGATCCAGGTGGCTTATTAACACCAATTACGTGGTTGGATAAATTATCAGCTAAAAATAGTGATTTAAAACAAATACAAGTTATTAGACCTAATTCCATAGAAATTGTAGCAGAATCATTTAGAACAGCCGTAGGATTGTAATATGGCTGATACCAAATCTCCCGATGCAAAAACAAGTTTTAGATTTGATTCAATTTTACTTGAATCAGAAAGACTTCAGTCTCCCATAGAATGTAAAGGTATTGTCACAGATTTGGATATTTATGAACATATTGATAAACCGTACTTAACTGCAAAATTATTGTTACTTGATAGTGAAAAATTAATTGAAAATGTTGATTTTTTAGGTGGTGAAAAATTCACAATTTCAATTAAATCAAATAAACCAGGATCAAAAGTAATTGTTAATGTTTTTTATGTCACGGATGTACCAACCATAGAAAAAGTTAATAATGATATTCAAGTAGTTGGATTTCAATTGATGGAAGACTTTGCATATTTTTCAAATGTTCAAATTATAAGTAAAGCATATTCTGGTAAGATATCTGAAATTATTACAAAAATTTCAAAAAACTTTTTACAGAGCAAACCAATTAAAACTAATAGTGCTGATAAAAATAATATAAAACTTATTATACCTAACCTTAACCCTATCCAAGCATTAATTTGGTTAAAACAAAAGGCAAAAACAATTAATGGGTATCCATTTTTTTTATATTCAACCCTTGCAAAAAAAGAATTACAATTTTTTGATTTAGGCACAATATTAACAACCGATCCAATAAACGGTGATGCACCATTTAGAACACATACTGCCTCTGCAAATTCTAAATCTGAGGCAAGAAATAGAAATATTATAGCAGCAAATTTTTCAAGCACGGCAACATTATTTGATTTAATTGAAAATTCTGTTATTGGTTCTAATTTTGAATATATTGATACAGCAAACGAAACAAGAAATATATTTCATTTTGATGTAATTAAAGATTTATTTAAACCATTAATAAGTAAATCAGTATTAAAACAAGGGCAAAACAATCCACCAGTATCGCCAAAATTTACATATGAAAATAAATCATTTAATGAATTAACCTCATCATATGTATCAATAATTGGTGGTGGGCATAATTACAGAACAATAGATACTGATGAATATGTTTTAGGTTACGGCGAAGAAAAAACCTTGGCAGATTATAAATTAAAGGTTATATCTAAAGCAATGAATAAAATTATTCGAGGCGAACCCTTAAATATTACTATTGATGGGTCTGATTTTATTGATGGTAATAAGCACTCGACGATAGGTAATTTAATTAATATTGAAATACCAACATCAAAACCAGAGGCTCTTGGTTCAAATATAGATAAAAAGAAATCAGGTGAATATCTTATGTTTGCGGCAAGACATACATTTAAAAAAGAAAAATATGATCTTTCGTTAACATGTATAAAATTAGGTAGGCGTAGAGGTTAATATGGAAATACCAAATACATTAATGGATTTTTATGGTGATCATACAAGATGGTTTATTGGCGACATAAAAAGTATTAACGACCCATTACAGTTAGGAAGAGCACAGGTAAGAATATATGGTATTCATGTAGGATCACAAAACGATATTCCTGATGCAGATTTGCCATGGGCACAACCATTAATGCCTATTACCGAAGGTGGTACTAATGGGCTTGGCAATAACCTAGGAATACAGGTTGGTGCTAGAGTTTTTGGTGTTTTTTTAGATGGCGAACATTCACAGAATCCATTAATACTTGGATCACTTCCAAAATATGAAGAGGCCGCGCCTGGTGGTAAAACAACAAATCAACTTGCTCGTGGAACAAATACTCTTAGTAAAACTGTAAGTGTTTCAGGTGCTCCATCCGATCCTTATGCAGCGACATATCCTCATAATAAAGTAATAGAAACTACCAGTGGCCATGTTATTGAAATTGATGACACACCGAATGCTGAAAGAATAAACATACATCATAAATCTGGAGCATATATGGAATTCCATCCAGATGGAAGTTTAGTGATAAAAACAGCAAATACATATGTTGAAGCAGGTGATATGGAAATTAAGTGTAGTGGTAATTTTAAAGTAAGTGCAGCAAGGATTGATTTAAACTAATGCCAGCTATTGTAAGAAAAGGTCTTGATAAACATATTGGACATGCTAGTCCTACTCCGAACCCATTTCATAAAACAAGTTACGCTACTGGATCAAGTGATGTTTTTGTAAATGGTGCTAGTGCTGTAAGAAAAGGCGACATAACTGCTTGTGGAGATCCGGCAACTGGTGCTTCATCAAACGTATATGTAAACGGAATACAAGTTCATCGTAAAGGTGATGGTACCGGAGGACATGGATCTTGGGTCGGTAATGCAGCGGCTACTGGTTCAGGAAACGTTTTTGCAAATGGCTAATATATCACTAACACCTCCTTTATATAACGGCACTACCAATGATTATGGTGGTATTACAGGGTTAACTTTAGTAAGATCAGAAACAACTAATCCAGTCACTACTCAAACAGGTACAAATTTTAGTGCTGCATTTAATATGGCAGCAAATACTGGACCACAACTTATTGGTAACCCTAGTATGACTCAATCAGGGTATGATATAGGATTATCTGGAACAGGTAATACTGCTGGTACAGGCATTTATGGATGTGTATCCGCCTGTTTAACCCAAATGGGAGCCACAAATGTATCCGTAGGTTCAAATGCATTTACTACTTTCAGAACGACAGCAACCTATACTTCTAATCCTGGAACAACTTTAACTTTTTCGGTACCCATTTATGTTCAAAATTTTGGGCCTGATGTCTACGGTGCTTCAAATGTTGCTGTTGCTTACGTATCAGCTGTAAATACAACAACGCAGGTAACAACCACTGTATACACGTTTACAAATAATACTGGTGATATAGTAACAATTGAAGGTACAACTATTGCAAATGGTGCTTCTAGTGCCGTTACTCCTGTCGGACAGTTTGATATAACATATGTCATACAGGAAGAACCAGAGGAGGAAACAGAGGAAGAAACAGAAGAGGAAACCACAACAGCCGTTGTCGCTGCTGTTGTTGTAAAACCTGTTATACCTTCTGTTTACGTTTATGGAACAGGTGCTACAGGATTTGGAACCGGTTTAACAGGTTATTTTTATCCGCTTTATACAGATATTAATGCCTCAGCATTATCAGCTGGATATCATGTTCACACCTTTACTGAATATGTAGGATATACATTTTATATGCCAAATGGCGCTATGAATCATGCTATTTCATCTCGTCCTACGGCTATAAATAAATTTATTACAGGTATTGCTGAATTAGATAATTTAGAACCTATAATTGGAAATCCAGATTATGCAACACTATTGCCACAAATTGAGGCAGAAACAGATCCCGTAAAAAAACAAGCATTAATAGAGCAATGTTATCAATTTATAGTTCCACTTTCTCAAGCTGAAGAGGAACTTTTTGCCCATATAAATAATGATTATGTAGAGGATAATCCAAATTCTACTGATGGAACACCGGCTACATTTATAAGTCATGTTGGTGTTTATTATGATGAAATTGGTAGAACAACTGGTACACCTGAAGCACAACAATTAGCCGTTGTTGTTGCAGAAATAGATGAAACTGTTATTGCAACAGGTTTAATTGCTGAATATGGAATAGGAGAATATGGTGTTAATGAATATGGTGGATAATAATTATGGCGTATAATAAAACAACAGATTTTGCTGCAAAAGATGCCTTGCCTGCTGGAGATACTAATAAAATAGTCAGAGGTTCGGAAATTAATGCCGAATTTGTTAATATTCAATCTGCTTTTTCTTCTGTGAATTCCGAACTTAGTAGTTTGTCAAGTGTGGCAACTTCCGGAGCATATTCTGATTTAAGTGGCACACCAACAATACCATCGGCTCAATCTACAGCTTATTCTGCTGTTGGAACCTATATACAGGGGTATCATTATATAGGTGCAGTTCCCGCTGCTGGTGGTACATTTCCTGGTTCTAGTTTAAGATCCTCTACTGCAGCAGGAACTCGGTGGTCAGCAGCTGCTGGAGCTGCGTTACCTGGAACATGGAGACTTATGGGTGAGATATATAAAGGCGGTTCCACTGCTGAAGCTACAGCTGTTTGGGTCAGAATATCATAAAGGATTAATATGTCTATACCAATTACAAATATAAGAAATGTAGTATCACAAAATGATGACGATACAGAGTTTGATTTAGAGATTGAGCATCCTGTTTATGGATGGATACCTTACTCATTAAGATCTAACGATACGGATACTACCATAAATAATGATGAACTTTTAGATCTGGCATTATTACAATTTACAAGGATTACTCAGGAAGAAAAAGATGCTAGACAATCCGCTCTAGTTCGTGCACAAAGAGATATACTTCTTGAAACACAGGTAGATCCAATTGTAACTAATCCTTTACGTTGGGCAGAATTAACAACCGAACAACAAAATGCTTGGACTCAATATAGAACAAACTTACTTAATATTCCAGAACAAGAAGGTTTTCCAAATACGGTAACCTTTCCAACAAAACCAGAATAGGCACGGGGTATGGCAAAACAAAGAATAACAAAAGGATCTGCTTTAACATATGATGAATTAGACGAAGCAGCGACACAATTGGATTTAATACATAATACTATGTTTTTTAGTAGTAGTAAAACAATTGATAAAGATTTAACTATCCCAACTGATAGGAATTATATGAGTGTTGGGCCCATTACAATTGCCGAAGGCAAAACTGTTACAGTACCTGATAATGCAGATTGGACTATAGTATGAGTACATTAAAAGTTGACGCTATAACATCATCTGAAGGTATTGTGATAACAACCGGTGGAGACAATGGAGTTACATTCAATGAAAAATTAAATGTATCAGAATTAAATGTTACCACTTCAGATGGAAGTTTCATACTTAAAGGTAATGATGGTGGTTCTATTATAATTGCTCTTACTGTTAATATGGCTGCGGCTGGTGCGGCAACATTTAATAATGATGTAACTGCTTTCTCTGATAAAAGACTTAAAACAGATATTTCTAATATAGAAAATGGTCTTGACAAAGTAATGCAAATGCAAGGTGTGCAATATAAAAGAAACGATGTGGAAAATGCACAACAACAAATAGGTGTATTAGCACAAGATATGGAAGCTATTTTACCAGAAGTTGTTCTTACTGCAGATGATGAAATGCAAACCAAATCAGTAGATTATGGTAAAATAACGGCAGTATTGATTGAGGCTATAAAAGAATTAAAAGCTGAAATAGACGAGCTTAAAAGGAAATAATTAATGGCACTTCCACTTAGAGGTTTTCCAAATTATACAATTAGTTTATCCGAAATACAGGCCGAGTTTGGTGGTTCTAATCCTATATCCCTTAGTGAATACTATGGAAATGGTGAAGCTCCAAATTCTGGTGCAATTTCAATGGGTGCATTTTATGAGGATTATGTTCCTCCGCCATCTCCTGTAACATATACATCGGCTGGTACAACTGCCTTAACTATTGCAAGTCAGGTTCGAGCCGTTGGTGTTCAAATCGTTGGTGCTGGTGGAGGTGGAGCAGCAGGAGGTGGTATGTTTAACTTTGCTGGTGCTGGTGGAGGTGCTGGTGGTAACATCATTGCATATTATAATGTTAACGGTGGAGAAACTTTAACTGCTATTCGTGGCTCAGGAGGCGGTGGAGGTATGAATAGTGGACAGCAAGGTGGATTTGGTGCTCAATCCGGGTCAGCAGGTTCAAGTAGCTATGTTCGAGTTGGAAGTACAACTATAGCCACTGGTAATGGTGGTTCTGGTGGAACAATCGCGCAAAGTACTGGTGTTGGAGGTGCTGGCGGAAGTACAAGTAACAATGCCAGTGCTTATAACGTAACTGGAAATACAGGTAATAGTGGTACTAATGGTGCCGCTAGTATGAGTACAATGGTAGGTGGTCCTGGTGGCTCATCACCAGTTGGCTCAGGAGGTTCAGGTGGTACAAATGCCAATGGAGGAGCTGGTGGAAATGGTGCTGGTGGAGGTGGAGCAGGCTCCAATATGGGTTATCAATATGGTGGTGCTGGTGGTTCAGGATATGCCAAAGTTACTTTTTATACTTCACCTTATCCCGACCCAAATCTTAGTTTTTAGGTAAATATATGAACAATTTAATAAACAACATTCAATCTGAATCTTCTATAAATAGGACCATGGAACCTCCTCAACAAAATTGGGAAATAAAAGTTTTAAAGGAAGGCAAAACACCCTTTGTAGTTTTTGATAATTGGTATACATCTAATGAAGAAAAAAATATTTGGAAAGAATTAGATTGGTATTCATCCCAGGAAAATGTAGAAAGAGCAGAGAATACTTATGTTGCATCATATGATAATGGTAAACCTAAGGCTAAAGCATCTCGTTTTCATATAGAAGAATTTTATACACAAAAAGGTAGGCAAAGAAGTCATGTTTATAACTATATGTATAAACAAAGAACGCAGGATTTTCACAATATTATAGGAGAAATAAAACCATATTGTCGTAGCTTTTTTTCCACAAATGCTGATAGTACATTGATTTCATATTACGAAGATAATGAATTCTATGATGCACATTACGATAATTATGCATGGACTATGCTTATATGGTTTGTAAGAGAGCCAAGATTATTTGATGGTGGTAATTTTGAATTTACTGACTCTGGGAATAAAGTAGAATTAAAACACAATAGGGCATTGTTTTTTCCTTCTATGTTTGAACATAGGGTAACTCCAGTTAAGATGCATACAGAACCAAAAGAAGTGGGTTATGGTAGATATACAATAACACATTTTTATATTTCTATGCCACAAGGTAATATTGGATGTTAAAAATAAAAAGAGGTAAAATATGGCAAGTAATTTAACGGTTGACACGATTCGAAATAGTTCAGGTACTGCAATATTAATGGAAAATGGAGTTCGTAAATATGCTCCTGGTCAAGTTGTTCAGCAATTTTATTATCGATATGATGGTGTAGAAAGTTTTACAACAAGCACTGGTTGGTCAGCTAGAGCATCTGATGCTGATTTTGGTCGGGCGGTTCATGTCACTCCCTTCAATACCTCAATAACTCCCACGTTTGCAAATAGTTTAATTGTATGGGAATTACAAATATATGGCGAACCAACTAATCATAATTCGGGTTGGATAATAGGCGAGCGAAATACTGTACTTGATCAAAATCAAGTTATCAATAGGTCAGGATACGAAGGATATAATAACACCAGAACCATTGACCAACAAAATACTTTTGTATCAGATCACTATGATGGAGACAACAATTCCACCAATAGATTAACAAGAATTATGTATTTTGATGCCCCTGGATCCACAGAACTTAAAACATATATTATGTTCTTTACTAGTACTGCAAATAACACCAATTACACATATAGAATTAACAGAACGTCGGGTGGGTTGGGAGTAGATGGTTATGAGATTGGTGTAAGTACTTGGTGTATTAAGGAGATTGCACAATGACTAGTATTTTAAAAGTAGATAAAATTATTCCATCCTCAGGAACCCGAGTACAATTTGGAACACAGGTACAGTTTTCTAATGGAGATGTTGGTGGTACTCAGTATGTTTTAGGTAAAGTTATTGCTGAATCAGATACTGCAAACTGGACACATAATTCAAATACTACATGGAAAGAATGGCCTACTGCTGGTTTTACCAATCACACCGGTTTTACTGGTGGCAGTACCTTACATATAGAATATTGGATTCCTATCCGAAATGGTAATACTTCATGGGGTGGTGCTTATATTGATACAAATATCACATTTGATAATGGTGTATCATGGAGAAGCTTAGGTAATCCTGGTATGGATGGTGGTGTCATGGCGGACGACGCAAGCATGATACATGGGCAAAATATTACAATGTTGGTCACTAATACACCATCAACAGATTATTCTGTAAAACTTAGAATGATGGTTAAAGCATATACCGGCAGTACTGCTTTTTATATAAATCAATCACATGATATTAATAGAACCGCCACGGCAGGATTTTGTCCTGCAGGTACAGATGGTGTTGCTGATACAAGAGCATCAGGATTAGATAGTACTCAAGTTTACGGATCGTACAGAATTTATGAGTATATTCCAAGTTAATTATTGCGTAAAAAGATTATAAATAAAACAAAAAGGTTTTCAAATGGCTAGAGTATTTTCGCAAGAGGATGGTAATTTAGATACACGAAGTATTATTACTTCTCGTAATGCATCTTATAGCGACATAGATCTCACATTTCAAAATAAACCTGGAGCAAGTTCAACTACTATTCTTGGTCAATTTGTGTCTATAAGAAGAACAGACATTTTTAAAAAAACTGATGCAGCTGCCGTAAGACAATCAGTTAAAAATTTATTAATGACTAATTCCACAGAAAAACCATTTGACCCATATTTTGGTGGGGATTTAAATTCGTTTTTATTTTCACTTTCTGAAGAATTTGATGAAATAGAAATACAAGAAACAATAGCACATGCAATAACAAATTTTGAACCAAGAGCAATTGTGCGAGGTGTTGATGTAAAACTGTCTCCTGATTACAATTCAGTTTACGTTACGGTTAAGTTTCAAGTCGTAAATACAGGACAACAAGAAGAAATCACGGTATCACTTACAAGGTTAAGATAATGACTATTATTCAATCAACAGAATTAGATTTTACAAATATAAAGGAAAGTTTAAAAACATACCTTCAAAGACAAACAGAATTTCAAGATTATAATTTTGAAGCAAGTGGTCTTTCTAATATCCTGGATGTACTGGCATACAATACTCATATAAATGGTTTAATTGCAAATTTTGGATTAAATGAGTCATTTTTAGGTTCGGCACAATTAAGATCATCGGTTGTATCACATGCCGAAACATTAGGTTACTATCCAAGATCAAAAACGGCCTCTAATGCAACTGTTAAATTGCAAATTAATGGTACTGGCGATACCACAACCTCATCATTAGATTTAGAAAAAGGTACTACATTTACAACATCGGTTAATGAAGTAAGCTACACATTTCAGACAACAGAAAAGGTTATTGCCTTAAATGACGGTTCAGGTAATTTTACATTTACAACCTCTGAAGGTAGTGATAATATTACCATCAAGGAAGGGACTGAAAAAACAAAAACATTTTTGGTAGGAGATGCTGGTGATGATCAGGTTTATGTAATACCAGATGAAACAATGGATACATCAACAATTACAATAGAGGTTTTTGATTCGCCTACCTCTACTTCAGGAACTTCATATACTGATATAAACAATCAGGTTAGAATCAATGACGATTCAACAATTTTCATAGTTAGGGAGGTTCCAAATGGCTATTACGAAATTACATTTAGTGATGGTAATGTTTTAGGAAAATCACCTGTTGCTGGTAACAGAATTGTAATTACATATTTAAGTGTTGTGGGTGCAGAAGCAAATACTGCTAGTCTTTTTACGGCAGTAAACCCTGTTAGTGTTGGTGGTTCAAGCAGAACTTTAACTACAACAACCTTAGCAACTTCTGCTTCTGGTGCCGAAAAGGAATCTATTTCATCAATAAAAACAAACGCTCCTGTTGCATTTGCTACACAACAGAGATTGGTTACTGCCGAGGATTATAAGGCCTTAATTAATCAAAGATATTCCTCAATTATTGAGGACGTTATTGCCTGGGGCGGGAATGATAATGTGCCACCTATTTACGGTAGAGTTTATTTGGGATTAAAATATAAAGATGGCACTACTGAAGATGTAAAAAGTGCAACGCAAGCTTCAATTTCCTCAGAATTATCAGACAATCTTGGTATTATGTCAATTGATACAATTTTTACCGAACCAGAGGAAACATTTTTAGAGGTTATATTATCATTTAATTTTGATCCAGATTTAACCGGTACAACATTGCAAACAACTCAAACAACGATCGAAAATACAATAAAACAATATTTTACTGATAATTTAAATGCATTTGGTAAAATATTTAGATCCTCAGCATTATTAACAATAATTGATGCACTATCACCGGCAATTTTAAATTCATCATTGGAAACAAAAATACAACAAAGACTGGAAGTGAATAGTATAACACCAGCTAATGGGTTACAATTAAATGTTCAAAGGGATTATTCAATAAATTTTCCTGTTGCATTAGCAACACCCGACGACATTAATCATACTGTTTCATCTACACCTTTTACTGTTGGTGGTACATCTGTATTTCTCAGAAATTTATTGGAATCAACAAAATTACAATTAATAAGCAGTAACGATGGTAGTGTGTTTATAGATAATGTTGGTTCATATAATACCTCAACTGGTGTTATAACAATCAGTGGACAAAATATTACGGCAATAAACGGTGATGCAATAAAAATAACTGCTACTCCGAAAGATCCAAATACCATTAAACCACTCAGAAATTATATTTTAAAAAATGATACTGTTAGATCAAGAGCTTCCGGAACATTTGATTTTCAGAATACAGCGGTAACAATTAGCTAATGACATTCACTACTGATAAAAATAGAAAAGCTGAAAAATTAGTACAGTCACGTATAAAGGAATCACTGCCTGCATATTTTACAGAAGATAATCCTAATTTAATAACATTTTTGGAAAAATATTATGAGTTTTTGGATAGTGATGGGCAATATTCGTTTAATTCATCAGTACGTGAAATTATTTCTGCAAGAGACACACAAGAAAATAGCACTGAGTTATTAAATGAGGTTATAAAGGAAATAGGCGACGGTTTACAGTCTGCTTCATTTTTCCACCAACCTAGATTAATGGCCAAACTTCTTGGTGCATTTTATAGATCCAAAGGAACCTTGGTTTCTGCCGAAGGATTTTTTAGAGGATTTTTTAATGAGTCCTTGGAAGTTGAATACCCTAAGGATCAAATTTTTATTGTGGGTGAATCTAATATAGGATTTGAGGATAGAAAGTTTATTCAAAATAATGAGTTATATCAAATATTTTCTATATTACTTAAAACTGGTATATCAACTAGCGATTATGAATCATTGTATAAAAAGTTTGTACACCCTGCTGGTTGGTATTTTCAAGGCGAGGTTATTACCACAAATGAAATAAATTTAAATATTAATCAACTTGCAAGCGGTGATAGTATTAGACCAGATCTTATAGAAACATCAACAAAAGTATTTGGACCAGAAACACTTATCACACCTACATTACCATTTCACGAACTTACATTACTCCTTGATAGTAATGGACAAAATGTAAGAGCAACATTATCAAGTTTGATCTCTGCCTATCAGGATCTTACTGCAGCAGAAATTAATAAATTTTATAATTCTATTATAGAAATAATAACTCCAAATTCATTTACATTTGACGATAGCAATGTAGGTGATAGCGGAAGAGCAAGGCCAGACTTCTCAATTGCAATTGAGACTATGGATAATGATATGTTTACAAGATATTCTTCAGATTCCACCTTTTAACAGATATAAATAGAATAAACACAAAAGAGTAAAAAATGACAAGACAAATTATTAGTACAGGAACCGCGGCAAATGATGGTACCGGTGATACTTTACGAAGTGCTGGTGTTAAGATAAACGAAAATTTTAAATCAATATATACTCTATTGGGTGATAGTAATAGTTTTTCTACTCAAATATCGCTTGAAGATAGTGCAGTAGTATTTGAAGGTGCTACACCAGACGGCAATGAAATGAGATTGACAACTGTTGAACCTTCAGCAGATCGTCAAATTCAATTACCAAATGCAAGTGGTATTGTAACCCTTAATAATGCAACTCAAACTTTAACGAATAAGACACTTACAAGCCCCGCAATTACTACGCCATCTATTACCACAGCTATTAATGATGCAAATGATAATGAGATTATTAAGTTTACTGCAACAGGATCGGCAGTTAACGAAATTACGGTTGTTAACTCAACTAGTACTGACGCGGTTCAGATTAATGCAACAGGAACAGCCACGAACCTTAATTTAAATTTAAATGCAAAAGGCACTGGTTCAGTTAACTTGAGTAAAGCTGCTTTTAGTTCTACAACTGTTGATACTAATGCTGCGTCAATAGTAAGTGGCACATTAATTATAGGAAATAAAAGTGTAGGTAGTACTTTAACACTAAGTTTACTTAATGGAACTACTGTAGGCGAATATAAAATTTTTACAAATAAAGGTTCAGACGCAATGGAAGTTACACCAGTTACTTTTAGAGGTTCTCAAACTAAATTCACATTAGCACAATTTGACGGTTGTACCTGTATATGGGATGGAAGCGCTTGGTTCTTAGTAGGAAACCAAGGCGAAGTAACGGTAGCATAAGGAATAGAATATGTCAGCAATAGTAACAGATGATTTAAAACACACAATTTCAGAATTTTTGCTAGAGGATTCTGCCGCGACATATTATGTTGGAATCGGTAAGGTTGATCAATATGATTCCTCGGATATAGTGGCAACTCCTTTAAGAACAAATTTTGAAGAGGCAGAGGCTAGAGCAAATTTAATTTCGATTAAAAAGGTTCCAAACGGAAATATGTCCTTCGTTATTCCCAGATATAACTGGGTTTCTGGTACAACATACTCTGCGTTTTCGGATACATCTGTTGGCATACCTACAAATAGTTATTACGTTCTTACAGAGGATAATGAAGTATATATCTGTATACAACAAGGTAAAACTGCTACTGGAGCATCAAACGTTTCTATTGTTAAACCATCACATACTGCGGCCGGTGTACCTGATACGGCAATATTTCAAACCGCAGATGGTTATAGATGGAAATTTGCATATTCATTATCTGCCTCCAGAGCAAATACATTTTTAACATCAGGTTTTATTCCAATTGAGTATGTTAAAAATATTGGTTCTCCAAATTCGTTTCAAACCCAACAAAAAAACATCGAGGCAAGTGCTGATAGTGGAGCAATTGTTGGCGTAAGAATTGTTGAAGGTGGAAGTGGATATACTGGCTCAACTCTTTCGATTAAATTTAGAGGGGATGGTCAAGAAGCCTCGGCAACTGCAACAATATCAAGTGGGGCAATTGTAAAAGTTGAAATGGATGATTCTGCCAGTGCTGTTGGTAATGGCGGTGGTAGGGATTACACTTATGCAAGTGCATCATTTACAGGTAACGCAACATTAAAACCGATTTTAAGTTCAAAAAATGGATTAGGTAGTGATCTTGTCAGAGATTTAAAATGTAATTCAATTATGTTTAATGCAAAACTTACTGGTTCTGAAAATGGTACCATTAATACTGATAATGATTTTAGACAAATAACCTTAATGAGAAATTTAACCGATAATATTTCTGGTGCCAGAATAAATGCTACCAGTTATAAGGTAGGTAGGTCCATTCATATGGATGCCACTGTTGCAGGAATTGGTGCAGATGCTACCATAACGGATGAAACGTCTGGTGTTACGGCAACTGTGGTTGAGGTCGATAGTGATGGTTCTGCTCTTCCAGCTGCGGGTAAAACCATCTTCAGATTTATTCAAAATCAAAATAATATAATTGGACCATTTACTGCAGGTGGAGACATTAATGGTGGAGCAGGTACAATTGAATCAACGGGTGATTCCGATGGTCTTGTAGATATTAACTCCGGCGAGATGTTATACATAGAAAATAGATCAAAAGTGCAGAGAAGCACATCACAATCAGAAGATATAAAAATTATTTTAACGGTGTAAACAAATGACAACCTCAGTAACAAATACCACATTTCCAATAACTTATAAAGATGATTTTGTAGATTCTGATAATTTTCACAGAGTTTTATTTAATTCAGGAAAAGCATTACAATCCAGAGAATTGACCCAAATGCAGACAATTATCCAGGAGGAAATTGCTAGATTTGGTTCAAATATTTTTGTAGAAGGTGGTGTTGTTAATGGTTCCGGTTTCACGGTTAATAATAAATACGAATATATTAGACTTGCTGATGGTACACTTACAGGTGATGGTTCAAATCTTATAGGTATTGAATTTACTGAGGATGGTACTGGTGTAAAATTTAAAATTTTAGAAGTTGTTAAAAGTGAGATCACTGGAGGCGATGATACACTATATGTTAGATATACAAATACTTCTGGTGGCACGAGTGGTTCCACTCCAGTAAGAGTTCAAAATAACGCGACTTTAACAGCGCCCACATTTGCTAATTTATTAGTTACTAATGAAAGCGCAACTGGTTCTGGTACTCAAATTTCAATTGGTGCTGGCAGTTTTTTTGTTCAAGGTCATTTTGTATTTGCTACAGCCCAAACAGTTCTTGCATCATACTATTCATCAACTCCTACACTAACTATGGGATTTAAAATTGATGAGGAAGTCATATCTGTTAACGATGATGCTACATTATATGATAATCAAGGTGCCGTACCTAATACTGCAGCGCCTGGTGCAGATAGATATAGAATTAAATTAACTCTTATTGACCAGGCAAATATTACCTCTGGTCAAAATTTCATATACCTATTTAAATTATTTAATGGTAACATTTCCGATGAGGTCAGAAAAGATAATTCATATTCAACGATTAATGACGTTATGGCTCTTAGAACAAAAGAGGAATCAGGTAATTATATTGTAAAGGACTTTACTGCCAATTTTGAAATTAATGACAGCGCTACTAGTCCAAATCTTACATTAAAAGTTTCCGACGGTACGGCCTATGTCGATGGATATAGAATTGAGTCAAGTGCAAAAGATATTATTGTAGAAAAAGCCCAGGATACCACAACAATTAATAGTGAAATTATTAGGGCATCATATGGTAATTTTATTGATGTACAGGGTGGTACAGATAATAAAGGTTTACCAAATATTAATAATTTTCAGAAAATAAATTTATCATCTGACTCTTCAGCAAATACTGCAGAAGTAATTGGTACTGCAAGAGTTAGGGCACTTTATAAACAAGGTACAGATACATATAGGGCATATTTATTTGATATCCAAATGAATTCGGGTGTAGCATTTTCAACTGCAAAATCAATAGGTGTAGATTCTAATGATTATATGAATTTTGTATTGGACGGTAGTCAGGCAATTTTAAAAAATACATCTCAAAATGATTTACTATTTCCATTACCTAACCCTAGACCGAGTGCAATAGATTATTCCAGTAGTGATATTCAGGTGCAAAGAAAAATTACATTTAGTACCGGTGGTGGTCAAACCAGTGTAACCAACATAACAGGAGCATTACCAGAAGGTGGCGCTGGCCCAGGAACAGGTTATGTCTATGAAGGAGCAAGTTCATGGATTCTTTCAGAGTCCGGTGGTGAGATTATAGAGCAAACACCTACCTTTCCATCTAATACCACTTTTACTTATGCTACCGGATTAACACAAAATACAAATTATGAGATTTTGGCGCAGGTTGAAAAAACACCATCTGCTAGAACAAAAACTCTTAACGAAACAACTCACGTTCATGCAGCAGACTGGCCTGCCGAAGCAGAATCGGATGGGACTGGAAGTCTTTATTTTAGTTTAAATAAGCCTGACATTTTTGAGGTTACCAGAATTCGACAAACCGATTCTAATGGTGTTGATCTTTCTGATAATTTTACACTTGATAATGGACAAAAAGATAATTTTTATGGAATTGGTAGGTTGGCATTAAAACCTGGCAGATCTATTACAGGAAAAGTTTTTGCAAGATATAAATATTTTACACATACGGATGGTGACTTTTTTGATGTAAGTTCATATAATGCTATTCCATATGAAAAAATACCAAATCACACATTGGCCGATGGAACTACAATTAATTTAAGAGATTATGTTGATCTTAGACCAGTGGCAACAAAAGGACCAGGTAACGGATCCAAATTGGCTAGTTCGTATGCAACCTTTGATTCCAATGGTGCTGGTGGTAATCCAATAGTCAATTTTTTACCAGAAAATGGTAGCACATTTAGAGGTAATGTAACATATTATTTACCAAGAATTGACCGATTGGTCGCCTCAACCAAAACAGATGGTGGTGCAAAAAATAGACGTGGTGATATAAAAATTGTAAAAGGAACTCCGGATTTAAATCCACAACCACCTGTTATACCAAATGGTTCAATGCCTCTTTATAATTTAAGATTAAATCCATATACTCTTAATGATTCCGATACCGAAGAAACAATTATTCCTGCTAAAGGTTTTACAATGGCAGATATTGCAACCTTGGAAAAACGAGTTGACAATCTTGCTGAGTTAACAACATTAAGTTTACTTGAACTTGACACATCATCACTTACTGTATTGGATTCTGCAGGTTTAACAAGAACAAAGGCTGGATTCCTTGTTGATAATTTTAAAACCTCTGATTTTGCTGCCATTGATAGGGATGAATATAGGGCAGTTGCAGATATTTCTGAAGGAATTTTAACTCCAATTACAATAGGTAAATCCACATCACTATACGTTGATTCATCCTACACATCGGTTGGCAATGAATATGTGATTAAAGGCGATACTGTAATGATGGAAATTGATTCCAACCCAGTTGAAATTAATCAAATTCTTGCTACTGAATTTGAAAATATTAATCCATTTGCAGTTATTGTTTCCAGAGGTAGCACTACATTATCACCAGAAACAGATGAATGGGTTGAAACAAAATGGTTGCCAAATAGAATTCAAAGTTCATCTTTAGGAACAATTTCACGAGCTCGAGCTCGAAACATTGCCAGACGTAATTTTTCTGCTGCAGGTTTTAGAGATACCTGGTTTGGTAGAACTTCTGGTGCTGCTGTAGCAATTCGTGGTAATACAGGAACCATATCAAGAGTAGTTGGTAATAGGGTTATTGACATTAGTGTCATACCATTTATGAGATCTAGAATTTTATTTTTTAAAACTCAAGGCTTAAGACCTAATACACAACACTTCCTAAGTTTTGGTGGCCAGGATATGACAAATTATGTTAGATCCGAATCCGCCTTTAAAAGAATTGCTGGTCTTACTGCTGGTAGAACTCAAACATATACGAATGCAGCTGCTCACCCAAATGGTGCATCAACAATAACAAGTGATAGTGCAGGGCAATTAATAGGATCATTCTTAATACCATCAACAAATAACTTAAGATTTAGAACTGGTATTCAGGAATTCTTACTAATGGATGTTACAGGTGGGCCAACAAATAGACCAAATTCAATATCAACATCAAGAGCATCATTTCAATCATCCGGTCAACTTGAAACAAGACAACGTGATGTAAACATTACAACATTTAGAATTGCACCACCTCCACCTCCACCACAGAATGAAGATAACGGTGATGGTAACGGTGATGGTACTGATCCTCTTGCTCAATCTTTTCAGGTAGATCCAGTAGATAATCCTAATGGATATTTTATTACACAGATTGATGCATTTTTTAGAACAAAAGATGATGAAGGGGTGCCAGTTGAATGTCAAATCCGTGGTATGGAACAGGGGTCTCCAAATTCCAACGCACTACCTGGAGCAAGTGTATTCCTACCACCAGCATCGGTCAATATCCCAAGCGATTTAAATGATATGGCAACGGTTCAGGCTACGCCAACTACATTTACTTTTGAAGAACCAGTTTATGTACAACCAGGTAGAAGTTATGCCGTTGTTCTTAAAGCAGAATCAACCAAATATAATGTTTATGTTGGAAAAACATATGATTTCGTATTAGGTTCAACAGAGGCTAGAATTAATAAGCAACCTACATTAGGTTCACTATTCATGTCACAAAATGGTATTACCTGGACTGCAGATCAAACTAGAGATCTAATGTTTAGATTAAAAATTGCAAAATTCCAAACTGCATCAAGTTCAGTTAAATTTAGAACTGCATTTCCACCGGATCTTGAATTAAACAATAACCCTATTTTAAGTGATTCCGGATCAACTTCACTAAAAATATTACAAGAAGGTCACGGTCTTAATACTGGAAACAAAGTTACAATAACCGGTTTAGATTCTGCTATATCATATGCTGGTTTTAGGGGATTAAGTATTAATGGAACCCATACTGTTACCCGTGTTGATCATACAGGATTTATGATTGATCTAGGTGGATCTGCTGCAATTGCTTCATTGCAAACTGGTGGTGATGGTATTATTATAACAAATAATATGCAATATGACCAATACGTACCTAGATTAAATGCATTTTTACCTGATGGCACATCATTAACAGGTGCTGAAATGGTTCACCAAGCATCAAATTCATTTGGTAGTTTAAGGAATAATATTGGTGCCGGCAGTGGAGCTACTGGTAATACTGGTGGTGCTACTAGTGCGATAAAAATTGCCTTAAATGAATTTAACTTTACCGATGTACCATATGCAGTTTATGGGCCCGGTAATTTGGCAGAAGGTCAAACCACGCTTACACTTAATCTAGAAAATGGTGGTGATACCAAGGTTTCGCCTGTAATTAATTTACAAAGGGCGTCACTGGTCGGATTTGAAACAGTTATTGATACTCAGGATTCCGGAGACCTGTTGCTTACTCCTAATGTGCCTTTGGCCCGAATTGCTGAAACAGATGCCACAGGTGGCACATCTGCGGCAAAACATATTACAACACCGGTTGTGTTAGAGGAACCAGCTAAAGGTTTAAAAATTCTATTTGCTGGAAATAGACCTTCGGAATCTAAATTTAAGGTATATTTTAAAACTGCATCTGGTGATGAAGCACTTGATGATATATCATATACCGTAATATCTGAATTTACAAATAATCCTTCTGATGAGGATAAAACCATTTTTAGACAATATGAATATTTGCCTGGTGGTATTGGTGGTAGACTTAGTGATTTTACAAAATTTCAAGTAAAAATTGAAATGATAGGTACTAATATTGCAAAGGCTCCGTCGTTAAAAGATTTAAGAATACTTGCGTTGGTGACATAAATGAGATATACACCTGTTGAAGGACATCCTGGATTGGCAAGAAATTCAACTTCTGGGGCGATAATAAATATTAATAGTTCAGAGATGTCACAAGCCAGAAATCGTAAAAAAATTTGGCAGAAACAACAAAATGAAATAACAGATTTAAAAAATGATGTTACTGAAATGAAATTAATGTTACAAAAATTAATAGAGGGAAAAGATGGCAGTCACTAATATAGATTTATCGGATCCGATATCCACACTCGTAACCAAAACAAATACTATATCTGCATCCGTTGGTGATATTGGAACATTAGGTACAACTGCAACAAGTAGTCTTGTTGCGGCAATCAATGAAATTAATACAAAAATTGTTGCAATTGATACGGACCAGGAAGTATCCGAAAAGGTTGAAGCTTATTTTAATACTACGGCATCATTTGATATTCAAAATATGTCAGCAGATTCTGCCACATTTACAAATATTACCGTTAACGGTGAAGCACAACTTGACTCAGCCAGGTTTACAAATTTTGCATTAAAATCAAATTCCGGTGCTAGTTCAGGCACAACTATCGGTAATTTAAGTTTTGCAAAACCATTACAGATTAAAAATTCATCAGGAACCGTTTTATTAGCAGGATATATAGTATCAACAGATTCTGATAACGGAACAATCTAATGGCGGTTAGAACACCTGTATATTGGGATGGCACATCCATAGTAGAGATGACTGCTAACCAAATACAAAAAATAAAAGACAGATGTGTTTATTTACACGGTGATGCAACCTATCGTTCAATTGATTTATTAGTTGATGGAGTAGGTACTTCCATTAGACGCATGATAGATTCACGTGATATTGCTGGAGCAGCAACATCTAATACAACTTCATTTGCCAATAATAATACACATATTAGTTCCAACCCGGCAATTGATGCCGGTGCAACAACAACATACGATAAAATTAGTTTAAGTGCTGTTGTGCCATCAGATCCGGGTGACCCAAATAATATCAATTATCCTTTATTTTATGATGGTAATGGTGTTTTACAGACCATGACTCAAAATGACATGTATGATACATTTATAAATGATGCCACAGATGTTATTATTGATGGCACTGATAGAGGTGGTACATATAGAATTTATACTGATACATCTGGTTTGGCCAATCATACCTTGGTTAATGGAACTGCAGTTTTTACTGATCAACAATTTAATAAAGCTATCCATGGTAGCGTTACAACGACTTCAAATCAAGATATTTTACCATTGGCCAGTACCGATTTACCTGTTACCGAACAGAATTATTACCTTTGGAGAACAGATCAAACTGCAAGTGGTGATTATACATTACCGTTATTTTTCAATACGGATAATCAATTTGAAACAAAGGATTCAGCAACTGTTGATACTCTTTTAGGAACTCTTTTAGGTTTTTCAACGGCAAGTAGATCAAGTTATAGAATTGGATATGACATCGAAGGTGTTGGTACTGATTCAGCATCAATATCACCTTTACTAGCGGCAAATACCCCGGCTGGTCGTGGATCATCAATAACCGATACTACTTTAAATTCTTCAGTTAGGATTAATAATCAAGATGCTGATAATTACAGATCACAAAGTTTACCAACTGGTGGAAACGAAACAGAAACAACATATACGTTAAAAATTTATAGGTATTAAAATGGAAAATCATAATTTTGTAACCGCAAGATTTACAAACAATGACAGAACAACTGTCATGGCAAGATGGGTATCAAAAACTGAAAAAGATGCAAATGGAGATCCGATATATCGTAATGAAAATATGTTGGCAGACGATAATAATGTTTTATTTCAGAATATTTTAAAACATATTTCTATTGACGGGTTGCACGAGAATACGGTTAATTGGGCTAGAGCTGAAAAAGAAGAGTACGATAAAATTATAGAAGATTTAGCCGTAAAGAGAGGTGAAATTGTAGATTATAAAGATGAAACTACTTTTATTAAAAAACTAACAGAAGTAATGGATATAGATTATGAGACTGATAATGAATCATTATTTAAATGTAAATTATCGATATTTGAACTACCGCAGATTAAGAATTCCAAGAACAGATCGTTAAAAACAAAATTACGTAAAGCTAAATCCTTCCGTGAAGTAATAGAAGTGGTATTAAAATTCTAAATGAAAAATATATTATGTGTTAAGTGGGGCGATAAATATACCTCCGACCATGTGGAAAAATTAAAACAACAAGTGGAAAAACACTGCTCATACGATTTTAATTTTTACTGTCTTACCGATAGACCAGAAAAAGAATATGACGTTCAATTACCAACTTGGATGGATGATCATTACATTCCGGAAAAGAATTTTTTTTGGGCATATCGAAAATGTTATATGTTTGATCAAACAAAAATATTTGATGATAAATCAGCCGATGACGAATTTTTATTTTTTGATATAGATGTATTACTACATAATACAATAGATCCATTATGGGAACTACCTATGGATAAACCTTATATCGTAAGAGGATGGTGGAATGATATTAAGAACTGTCAAAAAAATTATGGTAAATTAAAATCAACTCCGTTAAATTCTTCAGTCATTAGATGGAATGGGTTGCAATTACATAGAGTATATAATCATATAAGAAAAAATGCACCCATGATTTTTTTTACATATAGAACTATTGATAATTATTTTAATCACTTTTTTTATAATATACATGATGAAGAGGAATCATTTTTCCGTGGCTATCCAAAAGGTATGATATATTCCTGGTATAAAGGTAATATATTTGATGAGGATATGGAATTAAAAAAAATAAGAAAAGACCATATGATATGCTTATTTAACAATAGCGCATCTGGAATTGATGAAGATATGAATGATATAAGTGAAATAAATGAATTATATTAAATATACTCCTTTTATTAGCAATAACTGGATGAGATCATTAAACTATGTGCATAAGGAAAAACCTCACTTATTTCAACGAGTATTAGATTCCTTCACAGAATCTCAACTTGAAAGTAAGCTATGGCTAAACAGCGAATTAAATAAAATTCAAAATGAATTTAATAATATAGCAGTAGTTGGTGGTTGGTATTGTCATATATTAAGTAATATATTAATAGAAAATTTTAATGCTAAGTTTGTTTGCAATTATGATATAGATAAGGATTCTAAAATATTAAGCTATAAATTTAATAAAAGATATAAAGACGAAAAAAAGTATTTTTGTAGCAACCGTAATTTATATTCAGTGTATGAATTTTTAGAAGGTAGACACCAATTGCATGGCCCTATTGATTTATTGATAAATCCATCATGTGAACATATGTATTATATGAAAGATTTATTATCAAGGCAGTTTGAACGTGAAAAGCCTTTATGTGTTCTACAATCTACAGATAATGATGAATATGACGATCATATAAATAGTGTAAAGGACCCAGAAGAATTAGCTGATCAAGCTAATTTAATAGATATAAAATTCATGGGTACTAAGAAACTAAGTAATGGAATGAATAGGTTTATGGTTATAGGAAGATGATCGATAAAAATAAAATAACAGAAGTATATTCCGAAACTTTTAAAAATAATAATATTGCAAATTGTTCTTGGATAATGAACAGATATTGTAATTATAGCTGTAGCTACTGTTGGCCACATGCACATCAAAAACAAAAGGACTTCCTAACTGAAAATCAATACCTAATGGCAATTAATGAAATTATAAACCAATTCCATGAAAATGGTTATAAAAAAATAAATTGGGGATTTAGTGGAGGAGAAATTACTTTTAATCCACACTTTTTAACCATTTTAAATGAGATACAATCATACATTGATGATTATACGCATATGTATACAAACTTAACCACGAATATGTCACAGTCCATGAAATGGTGGTCTAAATTTGTAGAAAACACAAAATATTTTAAAAAGGTAAAAATAAACGGCTCATGGCACTCTGAATATCTTACAGATGAAAAAAAGAAAGAAGCTTTTAGTGATAAAATTTTATTTCTTGAATCATCAGGAATTACAACTGATGTAAACTATGTTATGATTCCAGGAAAGCTTGATTATGCCAAACACCTAATTGATTTTTTTAAGGAAAAAAACATTTTTATTTTAATAAAATCATGTAGATTAGGCAATAACTTAATTGATGGTTATACAAACGAGGAACTTAAATTTTTATCTAATAGCTCGAAAAATCAAATAAATCGCAAACTTGAAACCAAACTTGGAACTTCAAGAGCTAACGTTGTTATAAAAACTAAGGATGAAGAATTACGGTTTAAATCATTTGAAGAAACTTTTGCAGAATACACGATGTCCTATGAAGGATTTAATTGCACTGCAGGTCATCAAGCAATAACTATATATGAAAATGGAAATGTAACTCGAGGAAGGCGTTGCCGTAACGAAATTTTAGGTAACATTAAAACTGGTTTTAATTTACATACTAAAATAGAAAAATGTTACTCTAAAGGCAATTGTACTTGCTCGACGGATTTAAAACTACCAAAATGGAAATAAATAATAAAGAAATTTAAAACCAAACGGTATGAATAAATGACTGATAAGGAAAATGATTTACACCAAGCCGTAGTTTACTCGCTGCAAAATGTTTTTGATCCTGAAATGCCTAGTGTTAGTATATACGATTTAGGTTTAATATATAAACTTGAAATCACAGGAGATAAGTGTTATGTTGAACACACACTTACCAGCATGGCTTGTCCTTTTGCAGACGAAATATGCAACGATATAGAACAGGCAATAATTAATACTCCTGGAATACGAGCAATAGATAGACAATTGGTTTTTGAACCTATGTTTACCATGGAAATGGTACCTGAAGAAACAAAACTGATAATGGGTTGGTATTAATGGATATAGTAGAATGGTGTAGAAAAAATGATATATGGTATTTAAAAATAGATTTACAAATACCTGAAGTCTGCATTAAAGAAGCTCAAAGAGTTTATGATGAAGGATTTTTTGTAGAACATCGTTATGGTGATGGAGATGGTTGGAAGTCCTCAGCCTTACATAGTTTTGTGCATAAAGATGAGAATAATACTAGTATGGGATGGCATCATACAAAAAATCCTTCTGGTCATGGTATAGCTGAAAATAATGTAAAGTGGGGATGGACAGAAGTTGCAGAAATAGCACCAGAGACTAAAAGGTGGTTGGAAGATTTTCCACACAAATATTACAGAAGGTGTAGGTTTATGTTATTAGAGCCTGGAGGTCATATAGTAAAACACAATGATTCCAATGAAAAAAGAAACTCTGAAGGAAGAAAGAGAAATATATCTGCTGCTATTAATCTTGCATTTTATCAACCAAAAAATTGTTATCTAAGAAGAGCATCAACAAAGGAAGAGCTACCTTTTAAAAACTGTAGTGGGTTTTGGTTTGATAATGGAGTGGAACATGAAGCTTTAAATAATTCTAATGAAAATCGGTTTCATTTTATTATACATGGTGGTAGCAATAAGGAACGAAAACAACTAATGATGAAATCCTTAGTTAAACAATTTGGTAAAAATGTGTTAAAGGAAATAGATGATCAATGATTTCAAACTTTGAAGAATTTGTTTTATTGTGGAATAATGATAGTGTAAAATATAAAAAAAAGTTAAAACATCTTTTATTTTTGGTAACATATCCAGATAATTTAAAATGGGATTTTTCTATAGAAAAACAAACACAAACTACAACTCTAATGCTTTCTGGTGGTGATACTGGTGCTGGTTCCGGACACTATATAAAATTTTGTAGGCAAAGTAAGGCTAATGAAATTTTAAAAGAGGAAATTAATTGCACTCATGCAATGATTTGTTCTGTAGGTTGGGTTGCAGATATGGTAAATTTACCAACGCCCATTACGAATTTTAATGTTTTTTCTCAAAGTGATATGTATTGTAAAGCTCATATAATTGCAAGACCAGATAAAAATGCATATCTTCATCATCAACACATTGAATTAAATTTAACAAAATGGAGAGAATTAGGTTGTCCAGATATATATGAAAAATGGAGTAGTTACACACGTTCTCAGGAAAATTATCACGATGACTATACGCCATATTGGATAATACCAGAAGGTTTACCAAAGGTAGATAATTTTACACATAAGGAAAGAGAAAAAAAAGCATTTTCTTATTCACATAAAGATTATAATAAAGTATGGAAAGATTTAAGTACAGTAGATAAACACGATTATTATTTTAGTAAATATATGTCAAGAATGAAGTTCACGTATTATGTATATAATACGGAAAAATATCTAGAGTTACCAGATAAAAAATTTGATTTATATTTAGCCCCTACATCTGGGTATTTAACAGAGGAATATTGTTATAATAATAATTTTAAAGGAGATATAATACTTTATGATTATGTCCAAAAAAATATAGATATAAAAAGAAAAATTATAGAAATGAACATGTCCTTTGACGAAATTAAAAAAATTAAATTTTTACTAAAAAGCAACAAGCATTCATTTTTTATAAAACAAAGTAATTCCGAGCATCCAGAAAAAAGTGATAATATACACAGTGAATATCAAAAAATGCAAGATGAAATGTTTAATAATTGTAATATAGAATATTGGTTACTGAATTTAATAAAACCTGATTATGATAAAATTATTGAAAAAGTTAAGGGAAAAACAGTTTTCTTTAGAGCTACTAATATTTTTAGTTATCATCTATCTCATGCATATTATACCCTAGATGAACTTTTTGATTCATATTACGCACTTATAAATGCACTACAATATGCTGATGGTTGTTGGTTTATTGGAACAACACCAACGAAACAAAGAGTCAAGTTTTGGGTGTGAGTAAAATTACAATTAAAAATGCATATTGTGATGCTTTGTTTAATGAAATTTATACCAATCCTAATGGTAATTATAGATTTTGTTGTTTTGCACAAATGGTGCCAGATGAGTATAATATGAACTCTAAAACACACACTCCTTTTGAGTGGTTTAAATCTGATTATATGGAAGAGGTACGTAATGGCGCGCTTCAAGGTGTAAAACATCCTGCTTGTATTGCCTGTTGGAAAATGGAAGAGGCTGGTGGTGAATCCTTTCGTACTATGAGGTATAATCAACACTCCTATACAGATATTACAGATGTTAAGTTAAATCTTGCATTAAGTAATGCTTGTAATTTATCTTGTTATATGTGTGGCCCAGAAAATTCCACCACAAAGCATAAAGAAATGGTAGAAGTATTTGGCAAAAATTCAAAATACTCTAGCGCATTTTTTGGTTTAGGATTTGCACTAAAACGAGATAATTATAAAAGATTAAAGAAAGATATCCTAAATCATATAACATATGTTAAGGCAATAAATCTTATAGGTGGAGAACCTATGATGATTCCAGAAGTTTGGGATTTATTGGATTCTATAAGTAATGCTGATGCAAAAAATATAGAATTATGTTGGATTACCAATATGACTAAAGTAGGATATAAAAATTATAGTTTGGAAGATATAATTGAAAAGTTTAAAGAAGTTTCCTTTAATGTTTCATGTGATCATTATGGAATAAAAGAATCTTGGATTAGGTATCCAATTGATATACAATCATTTGAGGCTAATTTAAGAAAGTATAAAAAATATATCTCTCAGATTCAAGTGACTGTAGGTATGCTTAATGCAACCGATCTTATAGAGATAAGGGATTATTATAACTCTAATTTTAAATTAAATGTGGATTTTACTAATATAGTGTATTCAGTAACGTCAGGTGATCGTGGTGGTGTGACTATTATGAATTTTCCCAAAGAACATAAATTATTATTAATTGATAAATATAAAAATGATAGCGATTTTAAATTAGTAGTGGAAATGTTGTCATCTAGTTTAGATGATGATTGTGAGGAATTATATAAAGACGCAATGGACTTTTGCCAAAAATTATCTGATCATAGAAAATTTCAGTTTAAGGATATATGGGATAACATACCATTATGAAAATAATTGCAGTTAGAATTGGTGATAGGTACGGTCCTGAGTATGAAACATATTTAGAGTCCAAATTACCAGAATATGAATTTATTTGGATTCGAGAACCGATCCGTAGTGACGTCGTTTTACAATGGAATAAAATGTATGGAATGAATCTTGATATTGATGAACCAGTTTGTGTGATGGATATAGATGTTTTACTGGTTGGTGAATACAAAAAAGTATTTAAATATCCAATAAAACAAGGTGAGTTTTTAGCCATGCCTGGTTGGTGGAGAGATACTAATAAGGAAAAATATAAAATTAATGGTGGTTTCTTTAAATATTATCCAAAAGATTGTAAATACATATATGATGAGTTTATGAGTAATACTGATAAATGGCAAAGGTATTATATTGATAATGGAATAACAAATGGTCCGGTTAACGGTGAGCAATATTTTGTTGAGGATCATGTAAGACAAAAATTAAAATTAAAACTATTACCAAATGCATGGTTCACAAGATGGATGTCATCTGAAAATAATGGCATGACTGAAAAACAATATAGAACCTGGCAGTATAATATTACTAAAAAATACTGCGATTTAACTGGTAACGATTATTTGTTTATGGGCGATTTTCATTCAGATATAAAATTTATACATTTTACACATATGTTAAATAAACCTCATAGTTGGAAGCATTATTCTGAGTATACATAATACCATGAAACACTTTATTATTACCATTGAAAATCATATTGATTCTGAATTTGCCTCTGAAACTTGTATAGAGTCCTCAAAGAAAGTAGGTAACAATTTTAGCATTGATATCCGAAAGGCCATAGTTCCTGAGCAAGTAAATTCTCTTTTAATTAAAGAAAATATTCAATGGACGTATCCTGATATCCATAAAATAGATTTTAAATCCGGTTTAACTCTACACCCTTATGTGACAAAAAATAAAAATGCAAGAATTGCTTGTGGATTAAGTCACTATTTACTATGGAAAGAGTGCGCGGAATCCAACGAACCATATTTAATTTTGGAACATGATTCTATGTTTATAAAAAAATTAAATTATGATTATATTTTGGACAGTAAATATGATATAATAGGTATTAATGACCCACGACATGCCACTCGTAAATCAAATATTTTTTATAGCAAAATTATAGATTCAAAGGTGGATATTTTACCACCACCAAAAGTTGATGATATGGCAGTACCACAAGGACTGGCCGGTAATTCTGCATATATCATAAAACCAACAGGAGCACGAAAAGTTATTAATGCTGTAAAGGATTATGGCTTATGGCCTAATGATGCTATTATGTGCCAACAATTGATAAAAGGTATGGGTGTAACAAGAAATTTTTACACAAAAGTACAAAATATGGCATCTTCCACGACTCGAGATTGATTTTATTATAAATAAAACAAAAGGCAGGGGCGTTAAAATCGTCCGACAAAGAATCACGGAAGGTATTCATGGCCCAGTACGAAGAATTTACGATAGATCAAGGTAGTGACGTAGCAATAGAAGTCCATTGTATTGACGGACAAGGCGCTGCAAAAAGTTTAGGTAATTATACACCATCAGCAAAAATGAAAAAGACTTACACTAGTAGCGATAGTGATACTACTAGTTTTACTTCTATAGTATCCGATCCTGCCAATGGCGTAATTACACTATCTCTTACAAATACTCAAACTGATGCTCTCGCAAAAGGCCGATATGTTTATGATGTTGAACTCTCATTTTTAGACAGTGCTAGTAATACTATTATTGAAAGAATACTGGAAGGTAGAATCCAAGTAATGCCTTCGGTTACTAAATGAGGTAAAGATGGCTGGTACAACATTTATAAAAAAGGTCGTAATTGGTACTCCAATAAAACGAGTGCAAGAAACCCTAAACATAGGCGATTTCAGGAATTTCGATACTACTGGAAGGCAAGATGGTTATATACTTGTTTGGGATTCTGCCAATGCAAATTTTGTTCCTCGTGATTCTGCCTCATTAGAAATTTTAAAAGTTACAGATAGAATTACATCAGATTCTGGTGCAAATTTAGTATTGGATCCAGGTGGCGATAATGCCATTACTGGTAAAGTTATAATCCGTGGTGATTTACAGATTGATGGTACTGAAACCATTGTTAATTCCACCACACTTTCCATCAATGATAAAAATATTATTTTGGCAGATAGTGCTGTAGATAGTGCTGCTGCAAATGGTGCTGGGTTAACAATTGAAGGTGCTAATGCCACAATAACCTACGATGCAACCAGCGATCAATTTAAATCAAATAAAGGATTTGATATTCACCATAGCAGTGATTTTAATACACTGACCGCAAGAAACATTAATGTCACAAAAAAAATTAATGTCCCAGATGGTGGCCCTACATATGCTATCGGCGATAGTGCAAGCTTAACAATTGGTTCTAACGATGATTTAGTTTTTTATCATGATGGCGAAACATCACCATCTACTAAGCGTGGTTCTTATATTAAAAACACAAAAGATGATTTGTACATTTATAATAGCCCAGGTTTTGAGGGTGGTGGGTTTTCAAGTATATTTATGCAAAATCATTCTGTTAATGGTTATGTCATAATAAGGGCTACTGCTTACCGGCCCGACGATCCGTTCGGAGAGCCAACAACTAGTAATTTCTTTGTAGCAGATCCGTATAATGGTGAAGCTTCTTTATTTTATGGTAAAGACGGTGTAATTGGTGGTATAAAACTTCAAACAAAAAACTATGGCATAAATATAACTGGTAAGCTTGACGTTGATTCAGCTGTAATAAGCGGTAATTTAGATGTAGGTGGTGCATTTACTACAATAACTACTACCGGTTTAACTGAAGGTAATAATCTTTATTATACAACTGCAAGAGCCGATTCAGATGCAAGGCATGCAATCAGTGCAGCAGGAGATTTATCATATAACTCTTCCACTGGTGTATTTAGTTTTGATGTAGAACAAGTTTATACAAAAGCAAATTTTGATTCTGATTTTAATATGTCCATTGATGAAGCTTCACTTGGTGGTATAGGTATTGCTTATGATGCCACTACCAATACATTAAGCATTGATTCTGCTGAATTGGAGTCAAATTATAAACAAGATATTCGTGGATATTTTACTGCAGGTGGCGATTTAAGTTATGATGCTGCAACTGGTAATTTTAGTTTTGATGTAGAACAAGTTTATACCAAGTCCAATTTTGATAGTGATTTGGGTGCTGCCTTAGATGGTGGTACTGGTATTACATATGATTCATCAAACGACACGATTAGTATTACAAATACTGGTGTTACTGCAGCAACTTATGGTTCTACTACTCAAATTCCTAAATTTACAGTTAATGCTCAAGGACAAATAGATTCAGCAGGTTTTGTGACTCCTGCCACTGTTACAGGGTTTACATGGGATTCAGCAACTTCAGTTGCCACAATTTCTACAGCAGATAATCAAACATTCCCATTACCAATCCGAGGTTTTGGAGATGATCAAAAATTAAATTTTGGTGATGCTAATGAAGCATCTATAAAACACACAACCTCAGGCACAACCGTATTTGAAGCTGGTGCTATGGAATTTGATATTGATGGTGCCAAGCAATTACTCATAAAGAACAATGCCGGTGGTTCAAAAATAGCAGAATTCCATACCTTTGGTGCAGTTGATCTTTACCACGGCAGTATTCAGAGATTTGCAACTGACTCGTATGGTTCTACTATTTTTGGTAGACTTATTGCTGATTCAGCAACATTTACTAATGTAACCGGAACACTTCAAACTGCAGCACAACCAAATGTGACATCATTAGGTACGTTAACAGGATTAACATCGAGTGGTGATGTAATATTTGATTCTGCTGGCGCTATAATGTTTGACAAATCAGACAAATCACTTAAATTTGCCGACGAATTTGTAGCAAAATTTGGAAGTGCCAACGATTTTACAATATCACATGATGAATTAGGTATTTCAGCTTTTACAAGACTTACTAACAATACCGGTGATCTTGTCATTCTAAACAATGCCGATAACGGAGGCATTTATCTTAGAACCGATAATGGATCAGGTTCTAGTGCAACCTACGTTCATGTAGATGGTTCTACTGGGCAAGTAAACCTTAATCATTATGGTTCACTAAGATTTAATACTGATTCAATGGGTGCCACAGTTACTGGAAGATTAAGTGCTGATTCTGCTACTACTGACATTTTTACAAATACCGGAATTATTAAACTTCATAATGCTTCAAATTCTCATATAGAATATAAATCATCAAATGGATTAAACGGTTATAAATTAATTTCTGGTGGAATGGATTTAAATGATTCTGGATTTTCGATTAAAGATCTTCAAGGAAGAAAGATTGCCACCTTTCAAAGTGGTGGAGGCGCTAACTTATTTCATGCTGCTACTGGTAGCAATAGTCTTTTAAAACTTGCCACTACCAAATACGGTATTCAGGTTCACAACACAAGTGGTGGTGATGGTAATTTAATTGCTGATTCAGCAACATTTACTAACACAACTGCTGTAACTGCTAAGGCAAATACATTTAGTGATGGATCAATATATAATACAAGTTCAGCTGATAGTTCGATTTCCGGCACAACAACCACATTTATAGATACATTTGCCGTGGCCTCGATTTCAACTAGAAAATATATAGCAACAGTAACAAATGGTACTAAATTACAAAGTTCAGAAATGTTGTTAATTGGAAATGCAACAAATGCATATTTAACTACGTACGCAATTGTTAATACAGATTCCGATTTAGGAACATTTACAGCAGATTTAAATTCTGGTTCGGCAAGGTTAAAATTTACACCAACACTAGCTGGTACAAACACAATTAAGTTAATGTTTACGGACATTTCCGTATAAATAGTGATAAGAGGAAAATATGCCAAATAATAATTTCAAGGTTGAAAGTGCAATCGAAATGAGAGATTCTGATGGGTCCTCAATGGTATTACATCATGATGGGCAGATGCAAAAAACGGATACGGCAGGAAATACAATTGACACAAAGGTTGCTTCTCAACAAGATGCAGTTGCTTTGGCTATAGCTTTAGGGTAGAAAAATGGCAAAAAGATTAGTACATGATTACACATTTACAAGAGATTCCAGCGATGGTACAAAGGGTAGTCTTGTACTACATGAAATTGTACCACAGGATAGATTGTTATTAATTACAAATGTCACAGATGGCGAAAACATTTTTACTTTTAACGATCCTACTAATAAAATAAACACAATTAATTTTGATTATGATTTAAATACAACCACGATTCAATTGGCAAAAAATACTTCTACCATGACCGATTATCTAGATGATAGTGCTGCATTTGATAAATTGCAAGTTTTTATTGAGGACCAATTTCAAACCGTAGAATTTGCTGAAACATACATTGATCCCGTTGCCAAAATTAGAGTATCAAATCCAGAAAACTTAATTGATACTGACTTTGAATATGGTTTGCAATCTTCAAAATGGGAAACATTAGAATTAGTTAAAAATATTCCAACATTCTTTAGTAGAAGTGGTGATCTTGCCCTTGCCGTAACAGGTATGGATGTTAGACCAGGCAGTGATACTGTAACCGTTACGTGTAATGAAGACCATAATGTTGCTAGAGGTACACCAATTCTTATTCAAGGAACAAAAAATATATTAGCAGATGGTGGTTTTGTTGTTACTGCAAGACAAAGTTCCAAGATATTTGAATATAAAGCCAAATCAACATTTAGTGATACAACCAGTATATTAGATACATATACTCAGGTTTTTGTAGGTAGCCTATATCAGTCCACAGAATTTTCCCTTGAAGGTATTGCTGGTGTTACATCTGATGAAGCTCCTAATGCAAGCGCACTTACTGTTCAAACAAAATATCCAACATTATTTACTGAAGGAACCAGTTTCTTTATGTCAAATAGTTTTGCAAAATCCAAAGCAGTTTTTCAAGGCGATAGTAGTGGCATAGATCATAGAGGATTTTCTATTAAAACTGGTTCTGTTGATAATGATGTTGCAACTGGTGAGACATCAGGTTTTGCAATAGGTGCAACATATCCTTATGCATATCAACCAGCAAATATTAGTGAATGTGGCCTTTTAACTCCGGTATATTTTGATGCAACGGCAATTACAGTTGATACAACAAATAATAGGCTTGATTTTACTGTTGATCACGAACTTGCCGATGGATGCGTTGTTAGATATTTTATTGGTGAAGGTAATACAGCAATTGGTGGATTATCTGAAATTAATTATTATGTTAATGTTGTTAATAGTACCACTATTGAGCTAAAAACCTCAAACCGAAATGATACTGCGGATAGGGTAAATTTAACCAGTGCTGGAACGAATGGTGGAATTTCAAAAAGTTGTCTTGCATCCGGTCTTGTAACATACGCTGGCCGTAATGATGGTTACCTTTATCATGATTATGCTACTCGAGGGCATTTCAGTTATAACAATTCAATTGCAATTCAACATTTATCTCCAGTAACAAGATGGGGAGTATATTCGACTGACCCAAATTTTACTCCATACTGGGATTATGGATTCAACGGTGGCGAAAATCCTAATCCTGCAGATTTACCTGAAGGTGGTCAAGGTGGTGCTAACAACCATTTATACTATCCATACGGCAGTACTTCTAGAACTAATAATACCTTCTATGGTGCTTACAACATAAGGTTATCAAGGACCTCGGATGGAGGAACTAATGCCGGAAGGGTACGATATACTTATTATGGACAATATAACAATATTGGTGGAACTGGTCTTGCCACTACAAAAAGATTACTTGTAGCATTTGAAGAATCACCAATCGGTAATTCAATTTACTTTGCCGACCATGGATTAAATACAGGAGATACCGCAGTACTGTCTGTGTCTGGTGGATCATTACCAACCGGTTTAACTGCAGGATCAAATGTAGAGATAACAAAGGTTGATGATAATAGAATTAAATTTTCCTCTAGTGGTACAGCTATAAATATAAGAGATACCGGATCGGCAGCTGCAGTATTTGGTTTTACTGCAAGATCAATGAATTTAAACAATGATACCATAGTAATTACCGGTAATACCTTAAATAATGGCGATACCGTAACCTATAGTAATAATGGTGCATCAAATATTCCAGGATTAGTTGACGGAACAGATTATTTTGTATTTGAAAAAACAACAGATAGAATTAAATTAGCAACATCAATTACGGGATTTGATCCTGCACTTGATATTAGTATTGATACTAATGCAACCTCTGGAACCAATAATCGGATTTACAATTTTTCAGGCAATTCGTTCATATTCTCGCCGACAAATGCTTTCTCGGGCTTGGCAGATGGAGATATAGTTAAGGCAATTCAAACATCTGGTGCAATTACTCATGGTATGACATCTGGTGCATTTTATTTTGTTGATCAGGTCGGCCCCGCTTATATTAGGTTATTCCCAACAGATTCTGATAGAGTTGCTGACACAAATAGGATTACTTTAAATACTACAACTCAGGCAGGTTCTGTAAGATTAAGAAAATCGACATTGGTTGATTTTACAGGATATGATTCCGGTGTACACTCACTTCTTGCTAATTTTGTTGGTGCTGCTGACGGTGTATTTTCATTAGATTCAAATCTTGGTGATTCTGGAACTAGGTTTACAATAAAAAGTAATCAGCAGGTTTTAAGAAGAGATTTACAGTTAACAAACTTAAATGCTGTTGATCCTAATTTTAATGCATTAAAAATTAATAATCATGGATTTATTACTGGAAATAAAGTATTATATCAAAAAACAGGTTCTGTTATTGGTGGATTAACAGATTCAAGTGAACTTTTTGTTAAAAGAGTTAACAATGACTGGTTTAGACTGGCAACCACAGAATTAAATGCCCAGGATTCAATTAATGGTAGTTTTATTTCACTCGATAGTGTCGGTGATGGTACATCCAAATTTACAGGTACATCAATTGTCGGCGAAACAGAAGGTGTGGGTATTATTGTTCCTGTAAGTGGCTCAAATGTAATTGAAGGCGAACAAACACTATTTACATCCAACTTTAATAAAGGCGATGAATTTAAGATTTATTTTCCGGAAGAAATATCAAATTTTAGTGGCACTGCCAATGCCTCTACAAATAGAGTAAATGTCACTGCTACTGCTGGCTATGCAACTGGAGCGGCCGTGGTATTGACTGACGTTGCCTCTACTGATTATGTTGCAGAACAAAGATATTATGCAAGAATTGTAAGTGGTACTGAGGTTACTTTACACCCAACACCTGCAAACGCAACAGCAAACTCAAATATTGTAAATAATACCACAAGTGCAACTGTGGTAGGATATCTACAAAAATCCATTGGTAAAACATTTGAATCAACCATTACTTATGTAAATTCAAATTCTAGATTAACACTTGCCGATAACTTAGATTCAAGCGCTGATTCTGCAAACTATGCTGTAAATTCACAATTATTGGTTCGTGCCGATGGATTTGCTTTACACAGACCATATGATGGTGGTGTTGAACTAATACCATCTACAAATCCAGATGGTAGAATGATTCGTCAAACTCGTAAATATTTCCGTTATCAATCTGGTAAAGGTATTCAAGTTTCATACGCTGTTAACTTTAAACCTTCGGTTGATATTGAATCATTTACTAGAAGTGGTACAACAGGAACCATTAAAACAAGATATCCACATAGAATTAATATTACTGATTCAGCTGATGGTATTGATGTGGTAGTTGCAAACGCTACAAATGGTGCTAATTTCTGGAATGGAACACATCGTGTGATATCAAAGGTTGATGATTATTCATTTAATGTGGCCTTAGATGGAACACCAACAGATCCATTTGCAACTGGTATTGCTACATTTAATGTAAATGCATGGAATAATTGTTCACTACGTTGTGGATTATACGATGATCAAAATGGTTTACTCTTTGATTACAATGGCCAGGATTTAGGTTGTGTTATTAGAAGTTCAGTACAACAATTAAGTGGCGTGGTATCAGTAACTTTTAACGCGGGTGATGTTATTGGTACAGGAACTAAATTTCTTTCACAGATAAATGTAAATGAAGATATTGTTATTAAAGGTCAGACATATACCGTAGTTAAAATCGCATCTGATACTTTATGTCATATATTACCTTCATATAGAGGTAATACACAAACCGATGTAATTGTAACAAAAATAATAGATAATAGAGTTCCACAGGCTCAATGGAATATTGATAAATGTGATGGTACAGGTATTACCGGATTTAAATTAGAACTTAACAGAATTCAAATGGCATATATTGATTATTCATGGTATGGCGCTGGTAAAGTTCGATTTGGATTTAAAGATCAAAATGGTGTTGTAAGATATGTGCACCAATTCGTTCACGGTAATAAAAATACAGAAGCTTATATGAGATCTGGTAATGTACCTGCTCGATATGAATTAATAAATATTGGCAAACCAACATATGTTCCGGCATTAGCACACTGGGGTACATCGGTTATTATGGATGGTACGTTTGATGATGATAAGGCTTACGTTTTCACAGCTAATTCACTAAACAATTCTGTTACGGTTGGAACAAGTATTACCGCAAGTGGTAGAATTGAAGATGCAGGCGATGATTGGCAAGCCCAGGTCGGCAGTTATAATTACTACCGTGATCTTACAGGGCCTGGTCAAGGTGCTATAACATTGGCAACTGGTACAACAGAATTGGCTACAGTTTCAGGAGGTATGACTATTACAGGTCCTAACATACCTGCAGGTACAACTTTAACAAATCCATTCTCACAATTTATTTATCCAACCCAGCCATATCAACCATCAATTTCTTCTAGACATAGTTATAGCAAAACAACTCTTTCAACTAGAACATTATTGTTAATTGATAATGCTCCAACAGGAACATCATTATTTGATTCAGATTATACAATTACACTTTCTGATACCGGTGGTGGTACAAACGTGTCTAGAGATTTCCCACTTATTAGTGTTAGATTGGCACCATCTGTTGATACAAATACTCCAGGATTCTTAGGTGAAAGGGAAATTATCAATAGAATGCAATTAATTTTAAATGAGACCGATGTTCTTACATCACACGGTATTGTTGTTGAATTAAGATTAAATGGTAGATTGGATAATAATGATTGGCAGCGAGTGTCAAATCCATCATTAAGTCAATTAATTTTCCATAATGTCACGGATACAGTTCAAGGTGGCACAATCGTGTTCTCATTCAATGCTGAAGGATCTCCTAGTGCTACCAGGGTACCGGTATTGACATCCAGACTTCTTGGAGAGGTTGCAACATTAGGTAACTCTATACTTGGTGGTGATAATACTTTCCCTGATGGACCAGATGTTCTTACAGTGGTTGCAAGGCTAAGAGAAGACGTATCAACGGTTACAGCTAGTAACCCATTACAGTTACAAGGTAGAATATCCTGGTCAGAGTCACAGGCATAAAACATGGCAAATCCAACAAATAGAGATACATTAATTGATTACTGCAAAAGGAAACTGGGTGAACCTGTTCTTGAAATCAATGTAGACGATGATCAAATTGAAGATAGAATTGATGAGGCAATACAATATTGGCAAGAATATAATTCAGATGCCATATATAAAACCTATGTTTCATATCAAGTTACTGATGCGGACGTAACAAATAAGTATATTACCTTAGACAATGATGTATTATATGTCACAAGATTGATACCTATAGGACATTCTGAAGGTTCAAATACTAATATGTTTGACATTAGATATCAAATGATGTTAAATGATATTACTGATATGCAGAATTATGCTGGAGACCTAGCGTATTATCATCAATTACAACAATACATTTCCTTGTTAGATATGGAATTAAGTGGTGTTCCACAAACAACCTTTGTAAGACATCAGAACAGATTGTATATACATGGAGAATTTCAAAATCAAGATATTAAGGCCGATGAATATATTATTTACGAGGCTTACAAAACAATTGATTCAACAGCCTTTACAAGAGTTTGGAATGATCGATGGTTAAAGGCTTATTCTACAGCTCTTATTAAAGAACAATGGGGAATAAACCTAATTAAATTTGAAGGTATGCAATTACCAGGTGGCATTGTAATGAATGGTAGACAATATTATGAAGATGCTCAAGCAGAGAAAAATGAACTAGAGGAAAAAATTAGACTAGAACACGAATTGCCCGCCGACTTTTTTATAGGATAAATTATGAGGAATTTTGCATTTTCCGAAAAAGTTAGATCAGAACAAAATTTGTTCGAAGATATTATTATTGAATCATTAAAAATTTATGGTCAGGATATATATTATCTTCCTCGTGATATAGTTAACGAAGATACCATTTTTGGCCAGGATGTTCCCTCCTCGTTTAATTCATCTTACCGTATAGAAATGTATATTGATAATATTGAAGGATTTGAAGGCGAGGGTGATTTATTTAGTCGATTTGGCGTAGAAATTCGTGATGAAGCCACATTTGTTGTTTCACGTAGAAGATGGAAACAAACCGTAGATAAATATGATAATGACATCACAGGCGACAGGCCACGTGAAGGCGATTTAATCTTTTCAAGGTTAACAAATAAACTATTTGAAATCACTCACGTAGAACACGAACAACCGTTTTATCAATTAAATAATTTACCTGTTTTTAAACTTAGAGCTCAACTTTTTGAATATAATGATGAGAATTTGGATACTGGTGTTACAGCAATTGACAAAATTGAAAAAGATTATGCATATACATATTTAGTTACATTAGGCGAAGGAGGTGATGTGGTAATAGGTAATACTGCCACACAAACACTTTCAAGCGGTGTTAAAATAACCGGTGAGGTATCAAAATATTCAGATACCGACAAAATATTACATTTAATACATGTTGGTGCTGATGATGGTGAATATCATACATTTGTTACTGGTATAAATATTTTTGTTAATGGTCTTAGTAGAACAGTTATTGCAGTATCAGAAGAGAATAAAATTTCACAAAATGAACAGAATGATGGATTTTCTGATTTTGGCGGTTCTGATTTCTTAGATTTTACAGAGTCTAATCCATTTGGCGACCCGGAGAATAATTAATGAGTACTGATATTTTTGATTTTGGTTTTACAGCAGTTGATGAGCAAGAATTAGAATCTGTTCAAAAAGCGACAACACAATTAGACAAGGCAGCGTCTACAGCATCATCAACCCAAGAAAAATTAGATAAATTGTATAACGCAATTGTGCCACTTTTAAATAATTTAAAAAAGAATCCAGAAAAGGACTATATATTGTGGCCGGACAGATTAACAAAGGTAGAGGCCTTCGAAGATCACTTACAGAACATTTATAAAGGTTAATTATGTTTGGAACCTATTTTTACCATGAAAAAACACGTAAATGTGTTGCTGCATTTGGAAGAATGTTTAACAACATATATGTGCTGAGAAAAAATAGTTCCGGGAAAGTAATATCTCAAGTTAAAGTTCCATTATCATATGCACCCAAGGATAAATATTTAGATCGTATTAGAGAAAATGAAAGTTTAACAGACAATACACAAGTTGCAATTAAACTACCTAGAATGTCTTTTGAAATAACAAGTATTACTTATGACACAACGAGACAATTATCAAAATTAAATAGCGTTGCGACGACCGGATCTTTAAATAATAATAGAAGTAAATTGTTTACCGGTGTACCGTATATTATATCATTTCAGTTAAATATATATGCAAAAACGCAAGATGATTCATTGCAAATTGTTGAGCAAATATTGCCAACCTTTAACCCGCAATATTCATTAACACTTATTCCATTTCCAGAAAAGTTTCCAAATTATAGAGAAGATTTGCCTATAGCAATTCAAGGCGTTGGTTTTCAGGATGACTTTGAAAATGAAATTGGTGCTAGAAGAACAATAATTTACACCTTGGATTTTGAAATGCGTACACAGTTTTACAGTGGTATTGCGTTAGCCGAGGTTATCAGACAGGCAAATGCAAGACTTCATGAAATTGGTGGTGGTACTGCAGATTCAGATATTAGACTTGAAACAATTCAAATTAATCCGAATCCAATAACTACTGTTGGATTATCCGATAGTGATTTTGGATTTACAACTACATTTTATGGTGCAGATAGTGACTACAGATAATAAAAAAAATGATTATGATTATTCCCGTGAAACATATTATGAACTTTTAGAAAAAGGTAAAGGTGCCTTAGACACAATGGTAGAAGTGGCCCGTGAATCCGAGCATCCAAGAGCTTATGAGGTTTTATCTGGCATGATTAAAAATTTATCAGATGTTAATGATAAATTAATGGACCTAAATAAAAAGGTAAAAGATTTAGAAGATGAACCTAAAAAAATTGAAAATCAACAAAATAACATTTTCCTTGGATCTACTGCTGAAATCCAAAAATTATTACAGCAGGGTGAAGTAATTGATTCCGAACCAAATACAAAGTTACTTAGGGAATCCTAATGTTAAAAGAGATGGTGTACTTCAAGAATGGACATCTGATCTTTTAAAAGAGTATAAAAGATGTATGGATGATCCCGTATATTTTTCTGAAACTTATTGTAAGGTTATATCACTTGATAAAGGTTTAGTGCCTTTCAAGTTATATCCATATCAGAAAAATATGTTTAGACAATTTGAGGAAAATAGATTTAATGTCATACTTGCGTGTCGACAATCAGGTAAGTCAATTTCAGCCTGTGCTTATCTTCTCTGGTATGCCCTATTTAATTCAGAAAAAACAATTGCAATACTTGCCAACAAGGGAGCAACGGCACGTGAAATGTTATCGAGGGTTACCCTCATGCTTGAAAACATTCCATTCTTTTTACAACCAGGAAGTAAAGCACTTAATAAAGGTTCTCTTGAATTTAGTAATAATTCTCGTATTCTTGCCTCTGCTACCTCTGGTTCCTCTATTCGTGGTTTGTCAGTTAATCTTTTATATCTTGATGAGTTTGCTTTCGTGGAACGAGCGTCTGAGTTTTACACATCTACATATCCTGTGGTATCTGCCGGAAAAAATACAAAAATAATAGTAACATCTACGGCAAATGGTATTGGTAACATGTTTTATAAAATATGGGAAGGTGCAGAACAAGGAACCAATGAATTTAAACCTTTTCGGGTTGATTGGTGGGATGTGCCTGGTCGTGACGAAAAATGGAAGGATGCCACCATATCAAATACCAGTCAATTACAATTTGATCAAGAGTTTGGTAATACATTTTTTGGTACTGGTGATACACTAATTAATGCAGAAACCTTAATGTCTTTAAGAGCAACAAATCCTATAAAAATTTTAGAAAGTGGTGATGTTTTAATTTATAAAGAACCGGAAAGAAAACATGATTATATAATGTGTGTAGATGTAGCAAAAGGAAGAGGACAGGACTATTCTACTTTTAATTTGATCGATATTAGCGTTCGCCCTTTCGAGCAGGTAGCTGTGTATCGCAATAACACTATCTCGCCTATCCTCTTTCCTAATATTATTTATAAATACGCAAAAGTCTATAATAATGCATATACTGTGGTTGAATCTAATGATCAAGGCTCATTGGTAACCAACGGATTGTACCATGAATTAGAGTATGAAAACTTACATGCTGAGTCTGCCATAAGATCGGATGGTCTAGGTATTACCATGACTCGTAAGGTAAAAAGGTTAGGTTGCTCTGCAATAAAAGATATACTTGAAAATAAAAAGATGAAAATTGTTGATGAAAATACCATTATTGAGTTATCAACCTTTGTAGCAAAAGGTCAATCATACGAGGCCGCTGATGGTAACCATGATGATCTGGTAATGAATTTGGTCATGTTTGGGTATTTTATTTCAACCGAATTTTTTGCGGATATGACAAATATTAATTTAAAACAAATTTTATTTGATTCAAAAATGAAACAAATTGAGGATGATATGGTTCCTTTTGGTTTTATTGATGATGGTGAGCAATTTATTCAGGAAACTGAAAAACCTAAATGGTACATAGAATATGACTAAAAACTTAAATTATATAAATAATACCATTGAACAACCGTATTATGAAAACTTATTAATAATAACCGAAAAAGGATTAACGTTATGGCACTATTTACACCATCACAATCTCCTGCGGTTGTCGTAAAGGAAATTGATCTGACAGGCGGCGTGCCGAATGTACAGACATCCACTGGCGCGATCGTAGGCAAATTTAGATGGGGTCCTGTAAGAGAAAGAACTTTGGTATCAAATGAAGCTAATTTGATAGACACGTTTTCTACGCCGGACACCACTAACAATATAGATTTCCATGCTGCCTCTTATTTCTTACGCTATTCTCAGTCACTATATGTGGTTAGAGAGGCTTCAACAGCAGCAAAAAATGCACAAGTAATAGGTATCATAGGAGCTAGTACTGCTCCTATACAAATAAGAAATAAAACTCATTTTGATGTATTATCATTTGATAGTGGTGAGGCATATTTGGCAAGATTTCCTGGAGACTTAGGAAATTCATTACAAGTTCAATACTGTGTGCAGGATTCAGCTTCAGCTGGCTTTGCATCATGGTCTTTGGCAAGCGCTTTTGATGCTGCTCCAACAACATCAGTATTTGATTCCGATAGAAATGGAGTAAATACTGGTATACACCTTGCCGTTGTGGACGAGGATGGATTATTTACCGGTACAAAAGGACAGGTTTTGGAAGCGTATCCATTCCTATCTCTTGCTTCTAACTCAAAAAATGAAGATGGATCAACTGCATATTTTAAAGATGTAATTAATGAAAGATCTAATTTTATCTATGTGACTAATCAATTTGATTCAGATTTAACCTCGGCTAATGCAGGCGCTGCACTAACCCCAGGAACAGAGATCATTTTTAATGTAGGTACTAATCAAAAAGCCAAATCATTTACTGGAGGGATAGATTCAGCCGCATTAGGAACAACAGAATTTTTAAATGGCTTTGATTTATTTGAAGATACTGAACAAGTAGAAGTTGATTTTTTAATTGCACCAGGTATGACCACTTCTGTGGATCAGAGTACCGTAGTAAATGATTTAGTATCAACAGCGCAATCATTAAGAAAAGATTGCATTGTAGTAACATCACCGGCAAGAAATGATGTTGTTGGTTTTACAAATGCGACATTACTTACCAACGCCATTACTGAAACTATGAATGACTTTTTCACCAAATCATCATATTTGGTTGTTGACGGAAATTATCTGAAAGTATATGATAAATTTAATGATCAATATATCCAAATTCCTGCCGCATCTTCCACTGCTGGTCTTATGGCTGAAACGGATAGAAACGCAGCACCATGGTTCTCACCTGCAGGCGCAAGAAGAGGTCAATACCTTGGTGTGACATCGATTGATTATAACCCTAATAAATCTCAAAGAGATACCCTTTACAAGGCAGGAGTTAACCCTATCACAAATATTGCTGGGGGTGGAGTTACCTTATTTGGTGACAAGACTGCATTAAAAAGACCTTCTGCATTTGATAGAATTAATGTTCGTAGATTGTTTCTTGTACTTGAAAGAGCAATTGGTAGGGCAGCACAAAATGTTCTGTTTGAATTCAATGATGAATTTACCAGAGCAGAATTTGTGAATGTCATAGAACCGGTTCTAAGAGATGTCAAGGGACGAAGAGGTATCACTGATTTCCGTATTGTTGCTGATGAAACAGTAAACACACCGGCAGTTATTGATAGAAATGAATTTATTGCTAACATCTTCATTAAACCGGCACGCTCTATTAACTACGTCACATTAAATTTTGTGGCAGTTAGAACTGGTGTCGACTTTGAAGAAGTAGTAGGCACAGTGTAGGGAGATAGGAAATGGCATTAGGTAGTGTTGACGATTTTAAAGCTAGACTTACCGGTGGTGGTGCTAGAGGTAACCTATTTCAGGTTACACTAGATAATCCACGAGGTGGTTTAGGTGTTGGACTGGATATTGATTTATCCTCATTTCTGTGTAACGCAGCTCAATTACCAGGATCTACCGTAGGAACGGTTATTGTTCCTTTTAGAGGTAGACAACTTAAGGTTGCTGGTGATAGGGTGTTTGATACATGGACCATTACAATTCTAAATGATACACAGTTTAAAATTAGAAATGAAATGGAAAAATGGATGAATGCAATTGCCAACCATGCGGATGCAGGTGGCTTACAGAATCCAGAATTGTATTTTACCGATTTGAAAGTTGAGCAATTTGATAGAGACAATACGGTTGTAAAAACCTATACGTTTAAAGATGCTTGGCCTTCAGATATTAGTCCTATTGAGGTTAGTTACGATCAGTCAGATGTTATTGAAACATTTTCTGTAACGTGGCAATATCAATACTGGACTTCTAATACAACTGACGGTTAATATCAGTAATAAATAATATGGAGAGCAGAATTATACTGCTCTCCTATTATAAAGGAATTTAAGATATGGCAGATGAAAAAGGTATCAGATTATTCGGATTTGAAATTAAAAGATCCGAAAAAGAAGATCCTAAAAAATTACCTTCAATTGTTCCACCTAGGGACGATGATGGTGCTGGATACGCGACTGCCTCCGGATCACATTTCGGTCAATATATTAATTTAGATGATGACTCAAAAGATAATAATCAATTAATTTTAAAATACCGTGGTGTTTCAATGCATCCAGAGGTTGATGCCGCAATTGAAGATATTGTTAATGAATCAATCGTTGCTAGTGAAAATAAGCAATCGGTCGATATTAATATGGATAATCTTGAGGTTAGTGAAAAAATTAAGAAAACTATAAAAGAAGAATTTGATAACGTTGTAGGAATGCTTGATTTTAATGAGCTTGGTCATGATGTATTTAGAAGATTTTATGTTGATGGAAGAATATATCATCATTTGGTAGTTAATGAATCCAACCTTAAAGCTGGTATTCAAGAGATTAGACCTATAGACTCATCAAAAATTAGAAAAATAAAACAAGTAAAGAAAAAGAAAGATTCACAGACCGGCGCAAATATTATTGAAAAGGTCGATGAATATTATATTTTCCAAGAAAATGCAGGGGCCAGAAATGCAACCTCTGGTATAAAACTTAGTATGGATTCGGTGAGTTATGTTACATCTGGATTACTTGATGAAAAACGTAAAAAAGTTTTATCCTATTTACATAAAGCATTAAAACCTATTAATCAATTGCGTATGATGGAAGATGCCCTCGTCATTTATAGACTTGCAAGAGCCCCAGAACGTAGAATGTTTTATATTGATGTTGGTAACTTACCACGAGGTAAGGCTGAACAATATATGAAAGATATTATGGCACGATACAGAAATAAACTTGTATATGATGCCAGTACTGGTGAAATTAAAGATGACCGAAAGCATATGTCCATGCTTGAAGATTTTTGGTTACCTAGGCGTGAGGGTGGTAGAGGAACAGAAATCACTAATTTGCCTGGTGGACAAAATCTTGGTGAGATTGAGGATATTGTTTACTTTCAGAAAAAATTATATCGCTCATTAAACGTACCAATTAATAGATTAGAGCAAGAGGCTCAATTTAGTTTAGGCCGATCCACAGAAATATCAAGGGATGAATTAAAATTTCAAAAATTCATTGATAGATTAAGAAATAGATTTGCACATTTATTCCTTGGCATTTTAAAAACACAATTGGTTTTAAAGGGTATTATTCTAGAAGATGAATGGAATGATATGAAAAATGATATTACGGTAAATTATGAACGTGATAACCATTTTACTGAACTAAAAGAAGCCGAAATTATGAGAGAAAGAATTCAAACTTTAGATTTAATGCAAAATTATATTGGCGATTATTATTCTAAGGAATGGGTAATGAAAAATGTTCTTATGTTTACTGATGAGGATATTGAAAAAATGGCAGACCAATCTGCCAATGAACAACCAGATACTGATCAACCAGTAGGAGATGATGATGAGTGAGACGCAAACAGTAGAAGATCCAATAGAAGAGAATCCAATTGTGGATTTAATTAATCATTCTTTAAATCAGGATTATAATAAAGCAAATGAAATTTTTGGAGATATATTAGGCCAGAAATTGGATATTGCTTTAGAGCAAGAAAAAATTAAAATGGCAGACCTAGTTTATAATGGAGATGAAGAGGAAGAAGAGGAAGAAGAAACAGAAATGGATACAGAAGAGCTTGAAGAGCTCGAAATGGAAGATGGTGTAGAAGAATTGGAAGACGATGATGAGTCCTCTGAGGATAGTGAGGAAGACGAAATTGAGGATCAAGAAGAGACTGATAATGAAGAGGAAGATGTATAGATCTTCGGTTGTAAAATTTTAATGAGTGAAAAACATTAAAATTATAAATATATAAAAAGGGAAATGATATGAAAACCTTTTCTGCTTTAAGGGAAGCACGAAAACAAAAGATGCCACCTGGAGAGCATGTCTTTAATGCCAAGATAAAAGGTATTACAGTTATGGTCCATAAGCATAAAGGTAAGTTTGATCTGTTTATTGACGGAGATAAACTTGATTCATTTAATAATCTTAACTCTGCTAAAAAAGCAGGTACAGAATTTATAAAACAATATAAAGGGTGAAGTAAAATGCAAATAACACCTCTGGCAGCAAAAGTAAATAATATTAATACATCAAGTAATAAATCAACTGTAGGTAGTGCTACTGCATTGTATATTATGGGTACCGCAGCTGATACGGTCACTAATCATACAACCGGTGCGTCATTACAAATTGCTGCAAATAGTCCAATTGTACTGTTTAAGGAACAAACGGACGAGATTTATTCAGGTGCTACTACAACGCACTTTACTAAAATAACATATCCAAGAGGATAAGATGAAATTAATTGCTGAATTTAATGACCAACATTTAGAAGTTATTACCGAAGCAAAAAACGGTAAGAAAAAATATATAATTGAAGGTGTATTTGCACAAGCTGATAAAAAGAATAGAAATGGACGTGTTTACCCTAAAATGGTTATGGAAAAAGCCGTAAGTAAATATGATTTAGAACAAGTTTCTAAAGGTCGTGCCGTAGGTGAATTGAATCACCCAGAAGGGCCGACGGTAAATTTAGATAAAGTTTCACATAAGATTGAATCTCTAAAATTTGATGGGAGCAATGTTATGGGAAGAGCCACAGTTTTGGACACTCCTATGGGTAAAATCGTACAAGGTTTACTAGATGGTGGCGTCGGACTGGGCGTTTCGACTCGTGGTATGGGAAGTTTGACGCAACAAAATGGCGCTATGGTAGTGAAGGATGATTTCCTACTCAATGCGATTGATATTGTTCAAGATCCATCCGCACCTGGAGCATTTGTTAATGGGATTATGGAAGGTGTAGAATGGATATGGAATAACGGCATTATTGAAGCTAGAACTATTGAAAAAATGGAGACTGAAATTAAAACTGCTCCGCGAAAAGATCTCTATGAGACACAGGTTCGTGAGTTTAAGAATTTCCTCTCGTTACTCAAAACTAAATGACAAAGGAGTCAATAATGACTGATGAAAATCAAGTAGAAGATCAGGATGTTGAACTTCATGATGAGGACGAAATCATGGAAGCTCAAGGTCACGATCCTAAAAATGCAGAGGCACAGTCTGTAGCATCCGTTGATAAAGCAGGTGACGCAACTGGTACAGCACCGTTGCCTACATCGCCTGGCGCAACTGCAAAAAATAATACCAAGAAAGATCCAGCACCAAAAACTAAAGCCGCGTTAATGGCAGCAGTTGTTGGTAAAATGCAAAAAATGGATCGAAAAGCATTAAATGCTATGTATCACTACAATAGCACTTCTGAGGAAGATTTTGATGGTCAACCAATTGCTGAAAAGCAAGAAATTGATTATCAAGCAGATTTCTCTCAAGATCTTAATGCTCTCGTAGAATCAGAGGCAACACTTTCTGATGAGTTTAAAGGTAAGGCAGAGACAATTTTTGAAGCTGCTATTACATCTAAACTTTCAGAGGAAATTGATCGTCTTGAAGCTAAGTACGAAGAAGAACTTTCCGAAGAGATTAAAACCACTAAGGAAGATCTTGTTGAAAAGGTTGATTCGTATCTTAACTACGTTGTCGAAAATTGGATGGAAGAAAATAAAATCGCTGTCCAAACCGGACTTAGAACCGAAATTGCTGAAGGCTTTATGAATAATCTTAAAGATTTATTTACAGAGTCATATATTGAAGTTCCAGAGTCTAAGGTTGACCTAGTTGATGAACTATCTGAAACAGTTGAAGAGCTTGAGGAAAAACTCAATGAATCAACTGGTAAATCTATTGAAATGGCAGAGGAATTGGAACTATTAAAGCGTGAAAGAATTATTCTTGAAGCTTCTAATGATCTTACCGATACTCAAAGTGAAAAGTTAACAAAGCTCGTTGCAGATATTGACTATGACGATGATGACACATTCATCGAAAAAGTTGTAACTGTAAGAGAGTCATATTTTAGCAAAAAGGCCGTAAATGGTTCCACAAACATTGATGAAGTAGAAGAAGATGACAACATTGTCGAAACTACTGGTTCAATGGGTGCCTACCTCACAGCCATCAAGCGTCAAAACAAATAGGAGTAAATGATGCAAAATACAATTTCATACGACAGACTCGTTGAAAAGTGGTCTCCAGTTCTTAATGAAGAATCTGCAGGTTCCATCAGCGATAATCATAGAAGAGCAGTAACTGCTGCTGTTTTAGAAAACCAGGAAGTTGCCCTTAGAGAAGAAGGCATGATGCTTGGTGAAAATAACGATACTGCTACAGTCACTTCCGGTGTTAGTAATAACTGGAATCCTGTATTAATTGCACTTGTAAGACGTGCAATGCCTAACCTAATGGCATATGATATTTGTGGTGTTCAGCCTATGACTGGACCTACTGGTCTTATCTTTGCTATGAAATCAACATATCAATCAGCAAAAGCTGGTCAAGATGTTGGTTCAGAAGCTCTCTTTAATGAAGCTAATGTTAACTATTCAGGTGATTCTGCTGCTACTGGTAACGGTACTAGAGGTGCCTCTGGTCTTGTTGGTGCTACTGATACAGGTGGCGGATCCGTTGCTAATAACTCAATCACTGACTCAGGTGATTTATATGTCCCAGTAACTGGTGATGCATATGATACAGCTGAAGCTGAGGCATTAGGTGCATCTGGTGGTGAAGCATTTGCAGAAATGGGTTTCACTATTGAAAAAGCCACTGTGACTGCAAAGTCAAGAGCTCTAAAAGCAGAATATACTTTAGAACTTGCTCAGGATCTTAAAGCCATTCATGGTCTAGATGCTGAAACAGAACTAGCTAATATTTTGTCAACAGAAATCTTAGCTGAAATCAATAGAGAAGTTATCAGAACTATTAACTCTCAGGCAATTATTGGTGCACGTCAAGCTAATACTGCTCTAAATGGTGTGTTTAACCTTAACACAGATGCAGATGGCAGATGGTCTGTTGAGAAGTTCAAAGGACTTATTGTTCAACTTGAAAGAGAAGCAAACATCATTGCTAAGCAAACACGTAGAGGTAAAGGTAACTTTATCATCTGTTCATCAGATGTAGCTTCTGCACTTTCTGCTTCCGGTATGTTAGACTACTCACCTGCAATGTCAGCTAATTTAAATGTTGATGACACAGGTAATACATTTACTGGTGTACTTAATGGTCGCACAAAGGTCTACATTGACCCGTATGCTTCCGGTGATTACATTAACGTTGGTTATAAGGGTACTAACCCATATGACGCAGGTCTATTCTATTGCCCATACGTACCATTAACAATGGTAAGAGCAGTAGGAGAGGATACTTTCCAACCGAAGATTGGTTTTAAAACTCGTTACGGAATGGCTTCAAACCCATTTGTTGGTGCTTCACCAGCTAGCGGTCTTGCTACTGCAAGAACTAACCAGTACTACAGAATCTTCAGAGTAGATGGTATGTTAACATCATCATAATAGTAAAAAGTTAATTACACTTTAAGGAGGGCTTCGGCCCTCCTTTTTTTGTTATAAATAGTATGATAGGAGTATATAGATGGCAGATTTAACAACCAACTTAAATTATTTACAACCTACCGCATATAAATTGGTTATTGATAGAAAAAATTATCCAAATCTGGAATATTTCTGTCAAAATTTTACGCATCCTGGAATGATTATCAATCCAGTAGAGGTTCCGTTTAGAAAAATTGCTGGTGTGCCATTTGTTGGTAATTCATTAACCTTTAACGAGTTAAATGCAACTATTATTTTAGACGAGAATATGACCGCATATAATGAAATGTATTCTTGGATTAGAAGGGTTGTTGATAATGTTGATGTGAGGGCCCTGGATAGAAATTCTACAACAGCACCAACATATTCCGATATCACACTTTCAATTTTATCTAGTCAAAATACTCAAGTAAAACAAGTTAAATATCACGAATGTGTGCCTGTATCATTAGGTGATGTTAATTTTGAATCTACAGCTACTGGTACTGAATTTGTAACTTTTGTTGTGGCTTTCAGATTTACATATTTTGAATTTATTTAATAAAGTAATAAGTAATGATTAATTTTAAAAAATATTTAGAAGAGGCGACCGGTAAAGGTTTAACTATATTTGACATAGATGAAACTATGTTCATAACTAAAGCAAAGGTGCATGTGGTAAAAAATGGTAAAGTCATCAAAAAATTGGATAATCAGGAATTTAACGCGTATAAGAAAAAACCTGGCGAAGATTACGACTTCGGCGAATTCAAAAACGCCGAGGTATTTAACAGGACGTCCACGCCAATCGCAAGAATGATTAACAAAGTTAAAGCAATTTTAAAAAATGCCACTAGAGCAGGATCAAAAGTTATTATTATAACTGCAAGACCAAACTTTGACAATAAGAAAATATTTCTAGACACATTTAGAAAGCAAGGAATTGATATAGATAAAATTTATATTGAACGTGCTGGTAACCTTGGTGGTGGGCCGGCCGCTGATAATAAAAAGGTAATCCTTAAAAAATATTTGGATCAGAAAATATATAAAAGAATAAGATTGTTTGATGATGCTATATCTAATTTAAAAATGTTTTTATCATTACAAAAGGATTACCCTGATGTTTCATTTGAGGCATTCCTAGCAAAAGAAAATGGCTCTGTTTCTAGAGTACGTTAATAAAAAGGTGATATATAATAAGTATTGAAAAGGATATATTATGAAAGAACTTGATCGTATATTAGAAGAATGGGCAGAGGACTGCAAAATAGATAATGTTCACTTGGATGAGACCTCTCGCAAAACTCCCGTATTACATTCTAAATATTTAAGCCTCTTATCGCAGGCAAAAATACAGCACAGAAAATGTGAATTTAAACAAAAAACACTATTAAAAGAAAAATGGTTATGGTACAATGGTAAAATGAGCCATGAAGAAATACTTGAAAAAGGATGGGATCCGGATCCCTTTAATGGATTAAAAGTTTTAAAAGGTGATATGGAATACTATTATGACTCAGATCCTGAAATACAAAAATCAGAGGAACTACTTCAATATTGGAAAACAATAATGGATACGTTAACTGAAATAGTAAGTAATTTAAATTGGCGACATCAAACTATAGGAAATATGATCCGTTGGAAACAATTCGAATCAGGAAGTTAAATCACGCTAATTTACATCTAGAGTGTGATCATGGAGTAGCGGCAGAAGTTAGAGAATTTTTTACCTTTGAGGTTCCTGGTGCCAGATATATGCCAGCTTTTAAGCGCAAAGTATGGGATGGTAAAATTAGATTATTTGATGCTAATAGTGGATTTTTACCAGCTGGATTAATTCAGCACCTTGTTGCCTTTTGTAATGATCACAAATATGAAATTGAACAGATTAAAACAAAATATGGTTTACCATATGAACGTAGTGATATAAAAGGTAAAAATCTTATTGATTTTGTAGAAGGATTAAAACTACCATTTAAGATTAGAGAATATCAGTTCATAGGTATTATGGAGGCCTTGAAACGAAAAAGAGGTATTTTAATTTCACCAACGGGTTCCGGTAAATCTTTAATCATTTATGTACTGGTTAGGTATTGGTTGCAAATTTTAGCAAATAGCGTGAGGTATCCACACGCTGGACGAGTATTGGTTATTGTTCCCACAACGGGATTGGTAGAACAAATGTATGGAGATTTTAAATCATATGGCCAGGACGAGCTCGATATGCATAGAATTTATTCCGGTAAAGATAAGAATTTTGATGCCAACATTTGTATTTCAACATGGCAATCAATTTATAAAATGCCAAAAATTTGGTATGATCAATTTGGTATGGTTATTGGTGATGAGTGTCACGGATTTAAATCTAAATCTCTTATGAACATAATGAATAAGGCAACTGAGGCTGCGTACAGATATGGAACAACCGGAACTTTGGATGGAACCCAAACCCATGAACTTGTACTTCAAGGATTATTTGGTAAAATTTATAGAGTGACTACGACAAAAACCTTACAGGATAAGGACGTATTGGCACAATTACATATTAAACGACTTATTTTGGATTATAGTGAAAAGGAACGACTGGATTTTGGTCAACCAGACTATATGGGCGAAATTGATTTTATTGTCGGATATCAAAAACGAAATAATTTTATAGCAAATCTAGCAGTTGATTTAAATGGTAATTCATTAGTGTTATTTAATTATGTTGAAAAACATGGTAAACCACTTTTTGAATTAATAAATAATAAAGTAGATGAAAAAAGAAAAGTATTTTTTGTATCCGGTGAGGTTGCCACATCTGATAGAGAGGCAATTCGTAAAATAGTAGAAAAACAAAAAAATGCCATTATTGTTGCTTCTTTAGGTACATTTTCCACTGGTATAAATATTAGGAATTTACATAATATCATATTTGCATCACCTAGTAAAAGTCAAATCAGGGTCCTACAATCAATTGGACGAGGATTAAGAAAATCAGATAATAACGAGCCAACGATGCTTTATGATATTATAGATAATTTGTACATTAATAAAAGGAAAAATTTTGCTCTCATTCATTCCGAGGAAAGATTAAAAATATATGAAAAAGAACAATTTACCAACGAAAGTCATAGGATAAAAATATGAATACGTTACCTAGAATTAAACAATTTAAGTTAACCAACAATGATGAAATTGTATGTGAAGTTTTGGAATACGATAGTCCAGAAAATGCTGCTATTATAATGCGCGGTGCATTACGCGTTATTGAAACCATGGACTGGGATAAAGGTGTGCGTTTCTTTGGATTTAAACCATGGTTAACATTTGGTGATGACCCAGCTATATTGTACACTTTAAATTCAACACATATCATTGGCGAGGTTACACCAGGTAAAAAACTATTAGGATTTTATGCTGAAACTATAAAAGATTTAAAAAGATCCTTGGCAAAAAGAAAAAGTGTTGATGTAAATGTTAATCATCTAGAAGAGGCTATTGATACTATGTCAGATGAAGAACTGGATGATTACCTTGACTCAAAAATGATTGGAGATAATGATATCCTTGACCCGGATATTACTAAGGATTCTAGTGGTGGTGGAAAGATTTTAAAATTCCCAAGTAATATTACCAAACATTAAATGGTATACCATCCTCCCTCAACACTACTCTATTATTATATCATATATCTCAGTCTTGTAAACAACTAAATTTTAGTTTTAATACAAAATATAAATGTATACAAGACAGTAAAAGTTTGATATAATATAACTATATTATTAAAAGGAGGCTTTTGTGAAAAAAAGATCTATACATTATGTGAATAATGCCGATTTTTCCCAAGCTGTAGTTAGTTATGTAATGACGGCAAATACTGCCAAAAAAGACGATACGAATATACCTAAAGTGCCAGACTACGTAGCACAGTGTTTTTTAAAAATTGCTGAAGGTTTGTCACATAAGTCAAATTTTATACGATATACTTATCGAGAAGAAATGGTGATGGACGGTGTTGAGAATTGTTTAAAGGCAATAAGTAATTATAATATAGAGGCAGCAACAAGAACAGGTAAACCTAATGCCTTTGCTTATTTTACACAAATTATTTGGTTTGCGTTTTTACGAAGAATTGCAAAAGAGAAAAAACAACAAGACATCAAAGTAAAGTATATTAACAATTCTGGTATTGAGGAATTTCTAAATAATGAATTAGGTGAGGAAAATTCACGAGCAGTAATATCATCGTTTGTTGATACCTTAAAGGAACGAATTGATAAAGTAAAAATGGTTGATACTGAAATTAAACAGTTTAAAAAGATAGAAAAACAAAAGGCAAAAAGAATTAAAACAGTTGATTCGGATTTGAGTGAATTTTTATAATGAAAATAGCAATATTAAATGATACCCATTGTGGTATTCGTAACTCTTCTCAGATATTTTTGGATAATGCCGAAAAATTTTATTCAGAAGTATTTTTTCCAAAATGTGAAGAGGAAGGTGTGACACAAATTTTACATCTTGGTGATTATTACGACCACCGCAAATATGTAAACTTTAAGGCTTTAAATCACAATCGTAAAACATTCTTAAATGAATTAAGAAATCGTGGTATGTCAATGGATATTATTCCTGGTAACCATGATACATTTTATAAAAATACCAACGATTTAAATAGTTTAAAAGAGTTACTTGGGCATTATATGAATGAGGTTAATATCGTTATGGAACCTACTGTAATGCAATATGATTCCTTAAAAATTGGTTTATTGCCTTGGATATGTCCGGATAATTATGATAAGTCAATGGACTTTATTAATAACTGTAAGGCTGATTGGTTAGGAGCTCATTTGGAATTAACTGGATTTGAATTAATGCCAGGTATAGCTTGCTCTCACGGTATGAGTAAAGATCTATTTAAAAGATTTGAAATGGTTCTTACAGGACATTTTCATATGAGTTCTAGACAAGATAATATTTGGTATCTTGGTAGTCAAATGGAATTTTTTTGGTCTGATGCCGATGATAAAAAATATTTCCATATTATTGATACCGAAACAAGAGAAATCCAGGCCATTCATAATCCACATATTTTATTTAAAAAAATTGTTTACAATGACAAAGAAATGGATTATAATAATTATATTACAAATGATTTGGAGGGAAAATTTATTAAAGTTGTTGTAATAAACAAAACCGATTCATTTTCCTTTGACCGATTTATTGATCGAATACAAAATGAAAAAATTCACGAATTAAAGATAGCAGAAAATTTTAATGAATTTGTTGGTACAGAAATTGATGATGAAGCTTTACAAGAAATAAATGATACACCAAAACTTGTTGATTCATATATTGATGCAGTTGATACCGATTTGGATAAAGATATCATTAAATCTAAAATGCGTGAACTAATGACACAAGCCCAGGCCCTGGAAATTGCATGATTATATTTAAAACTATCCGGTATAAAAACTTTTTATCAACCGGCAATACATTTACAGAAGTTAATTTAACCAAAAGTAAATCTACCTTGGTTGTAGGCCAAAATGGTGCAGGTAAGTCAACTATGTTGGATGCTCTTGCTTTTGCCTTATTTGGTAAACCACATAGGAATATAAGTAAATCACAATTAGTCAATTCTATTAATCAGAAGGATTGTTTGGTTGAGGTTGAATTTACTATAGGCTCTTCAAATTTCAAAATTTGCCGAGGTATTAAACCAGGTATTTTTGAAATTTGGAAAAATGGTGCAATGATAAATCAATCATCACATGTAAAAGAATATCAAAAAATATTGGAAACAAATATTTTAAAAATAAATCATAAATCATTTCACCAGGTTGTTGTTCTAGGTTCCTCATCATTTATACCCTTTATGCAATTACAGCAAGGTAACAGAAGAGATGTTATTGAGGAATTATTGGATATCGGTGTGTTTTCAAAAATGAATCAGTTACTTCGTGAGCAGATTAATAATATAAAAGATAATCTTAAGGAATATCAATATCAAATTGACCTAACCAAAAATAAATTGGATACCCAACAAAAATACATACAAGATGTAAAAATACTTACTGAGCAAAATGTGACTGCAAAGGAAGCAAATATTAAAGATTCTGAGGGAGAAATTAGTATTCTTCTTGAAGAGAACACAAACCTTAGTGCAGATGTTGAAAAACAACAAGGACCAATAGAGGAAACAATTAATGGTCTTCATGATAAAAAGCAAAATCTTTTATCTTATAATGCTACCTTTAAACAGCAAATGGGACAAATTACTAAGGATGCAAAATTTTATGAGGATAATGAAACCTGTCCTACATGTTCTCAGGATATTAGTTCAGATCTTAGGAATGAAAAACTTAACGACTCGAGAAATAAAGCAAAAGAACTTAAATCGGCTATGGACAAACTTACCACGGAATCAACTTTTCTTGAACAAGCTCTTTTAAGTGCAAATAATACACTTACCGAAATCCGAGAATGGCAATCGACTATACACACTAACAATAAAGAAATAGGTAGGTTGCAAGGACAGATACGAGATCTCAAAGCAGATTTAGAAAATAATGTAACAGCAGATTTAAATCAAGCAAACTCAGAATTAATAGAAATTAAAAATAAACTAAATATTCTTCAGGAAGACAAAATGAAAACAAATGAGGAATATCAATATAATCTTGCAATATCTGAAATGTTAAAGGATACTGGTATAAAAACAAAAATTATTAAACAATATATACCAGTAATAAATACTCTAGTTAATAAGTATTTGCAAGTGTTGGATTTCTTTGTTCATTTTGATTTAAATGAAGAATTTAAAGAAACTATAAGATCCCGTCATAGAGATGAGTTCACATATGCATCATTTTCTGAGGGTGAAAAACAAAGAATTGATTTGGCATTATTGTTTACTTGGAGACATGTGGCAAAAATGAAAAACTCTGTTGCAACTAATCTATTAATTTTAGATGAAACCTTTGATTCATCTTTGGATCATGATGGAGTTGAAAATCTTTTAAAAATTTTGGAATCGCTTGAGGATGATACAAATGTATTTGTTATATCCCATAAGGGTGATATTCTTGATGGTAAGTTTGATGGTAAGATTGAATTTGCCAAAGAGAGAAACTTTAGTAAAATGGCAGCATAAAACACTTTACATTTGTACTTTTATGTGTTATAATATACTTATATTAATTGCGGAGAAATATAATGGAACTATCTGAAAATACACTTGGTGTATTAAAAAACTTTGCTAATATCAATTCAAATATTTTGGTTGAAAATGGCAATACCCTACGAACAATTAGTGAGGCTCGTAATGTCCTTTCTAGAGCCACAGTGGCCGAGGACTTTCCAATAAAATTTGGAATCTATGATCTAAATGAATTTATTGGCGTGCTTGGTTTAGTAGATAAACCTAATCTATCCTTTAAAGATGATTACGTTTTAGTGACAGATGCCTCTGGCAGAAGTCAAATTAAATATTTTTATTCATCTGAAGATATTTTAACAACGTCTCAAAAGGATATTACAATGCCAAGTGCAGACGTAACCTTTACGTTGGATGCTTCAACATTGGATAAATTAAAACGTGCTGCCACTACACTAGGACATAGTGAGGTTAGTATCACAAATAACGATGGATCAATTCGTTTAGGAGTTATTGACTCAAAAAATTCAACATCAAATAATTTTTATATTGATGTCGATGCCGAATATGATGAATCGGCTACCTTTAATTTTATTCTGGATATAGGTAATGTAAAAGTTATACCAGGAGATTACAAGGTAAATATTTCATCAAAGCTGATTTCTCAGTTTATAAATAAGGAGAGTGATCTAAATTATTGGATTGCCTTGGAAAAGACATCAACATTTGGAGTATAATATGTCAGAGATTCTAGATCAAATTACAGACCTTGCCAACAAGGTTTCACGTAGTACCGTTGCAGTTGTGGATGCCATGACTCAGAGAGGCGCTTTTAAAGGCGAAGAATTATCAACCATTGGAACACTTAGAGACCAGTGTGTTCAAATTATCCAACTTGTGGAAAATCATGAGCAGGAAAAAGCAATGGAAGATGAAAATAAACCTGCAGAGAAAAAATAGATATTTACATTCCTTTTGAATTGTGTTATAATGTATTTTTGTTATGGAGTAAGTGAATGTCAAACGATTTTCTTTGGGTTGAAAAATATCGACCAAAAACTATTTCCGATATTATCCTACCGGATGATTTAAAGGAAACCTTTGCCAAGATTGTGCAATCTGGTGAGATGCCTAATATGCTTTTCACAGGTACTGCCGGTCTTGGTAAAACAACTGTTGCCAAAGCAATGTGTAACCAAATGGGCCTTGATTGGATTCTAATTAATGGATCCGAGGAAGGTAATATTGATACACTTCGCGGTAAAATAAAACAATTTGCATCATCAGTTTCCTTGCAAGGTGGCTTTAAAGTTGTGATCCTTGATGAGGCTGATTATTTAAACCCACAGTCAACACAACCAGCATTACGTGGTTTTATTGAAGAGTTTGCCAATAACTGCCGGTTTATATTAACTTGTAATTTTAAAAATCGTATCATCGAACCACTTCATTCTAGGTGTGGTGTATATGAATTTAATACCACCAAGAAAAGTATGGCCAACCTTTGTATGAAATTTATGGATCGTGCAAAGACCATTCTTACGGACGAGGGTGTGGAATATAATGAAAAGGTTCTTGCCGAACTCATTATGAGATTTGCTCCTGATTGGCGTAGAGTATTAAATGAATTACAACGGCAGGCTTTTAATGGTAAAATTACTGGCGTAAATAATAATATTTGTAATTTTACAGAGTTATTTACTCATTTAAAATCCAAAGATTTTAAACAGATGCGTAAATGGGTTACCGATAATATGGATGTTGAGGCAACTGCAATATTCCGTGGAGTATATGATCAAATGTATGATTATTTAAAACCACAATCAATACCACAATTGGTTTTAATATTGGCCGATTATCAATACAAACAGGCATTTGTAGCCGATCATGAATTAAATGTTGTTGCTTGTATGACAGAAATAATGGCAAATGTAGAGTTTACATAAACCATGAAGAAAACACGAATAAACAAACTAATCCAACAGAAACACAATTGTAACATAAAAATAGGAGAATGTTATGCAATCAAGATGGATTAGTGTTGAAGAAAAATTACCTCAAGTGGGTGAAAAGTGTTGGTATTATTTTGAAATAGTAGGTATGCATAGAGGCTGGTATGAGGGATTATATGTAGATGACGATGGTGAAGAACGGCCTGGGATGCATATTTTTGCTTGTGACTATGGATTTTTAACGGGTGATGTTACTCATTGGCACCCTGATCAGGAGGAGATGCCAAATGAACCCGTTTGAATATTTAAATGCAATTAATTATTCCAAGCAAAATATAATGATTGACGATATCACCGAGAAAGGCTATAATTCATTTATGGTCAATCGGGGATTATCCTATTTTAATGATACTGCTTTAATGGCAAATGAAATGAATAGGTACCACCAAATCGATAACCGTTTGGCGTTTGACTTTCTTATAAATATCATTAGGAAGAAAAAAAGGTTTTCCAAATGGAATAAACCTTCAATCCTATCTGATGTGGAAGTTATTAAACAATACTATGGCTACAGCAACCAAAAAGCTCGTCAAATTATTAACCTTCTCTCGTCGGATCAACTAGATGAATTGAGAAAAAAGGTTAATAAAGGTGGAAAATAATAACATAATTGAATGGACACCTGCCTCAATGCTTGAGGTTGTACTTAACGAGCCAGATGACTTCCTAAAAGTTAGAGAAACACTGACTCGTATTGGTGTCGCATCACGAAAAGAAAATAAATTATACCAATCTTGCCATATTTTACATAAGCAAGGTAGGTATTTTATAGTACATTTTAAGGAATTATTTCTTCTTGATGGAAAGAAATCAAATTTAGAAGAAAATGATATTGCAAGAAGAAACACAATTGCTCAATTAATGAGTGATTGGGGTTTAATAACAGTTGATAATCCTGAACAGATTAAACCAACTGCGCCATTACGGCAAATAAAAATCATTCCGTTTAAGGAAAAAGATAGCTGGGAATTGTGCCCTAAATATAATATAGGTAGCAAATGACCATTGAAGAGTTAGCGGAACTCTATGGAGAATCAATTGATAATATTCCCATAGAGATTTTGCTAGAAATAATATATAATACAGAGTAAAATTTGTATATATATTATAGGATGCCCAAAAGGGGTCCTATAATTAACCTTGCTAGTCAATAGGAGGAACATATGACTGGAAACATTGTATACCCACGCTCGGGTTTTATTGGTTTTGACCACATCTTCGATCAGCTTGAGAATATTCACAAGCATGCGAAGGATACTTATCCACCACATAACGTAGTAAAAGATGAAGAACTCAAATATTCTCTCGAACTCGCTGTAGCTGGATTTAAACAAGAACACATTGATATTGAAGTTAAGGATCATGTCCTTACTATCAAAGGTGACAGACCTCAGCGTCGTGCACAAGATAAGTATGTTCATAAGGGTATTAGTGCTCGAAATTGGCAAAAGTCATTTAGACTGTCGGAATACACCGAAGTAACTGGAGCTAATCTAACGGATGGAATCTTAACTGTCGGACTTGAAGTTGTCCTTCCAGAAGAAAAGCGGCCTCGTAAAATTTCAATCAGAAAAAACGAGGAAAAAAATGACACAACTAGTGCTGAACTACTCAACGAGTCTACTTGAAGTAATATGGCAAAATCTAAAAGGTTTTGGTAAAAGCGTAATATACGCGAGACAGATGAGAGCAAATAGAGAAATTGCTGAATATCTATATCGTGTAGGTACATATAAATCATACCATGAAGCTTTAACAGACCTTAATGAAAAAGCATGGAAAGAAATGGAAAATGCTTAAGTATTTTTTAAATTTATTTTCCAACAATTTACCACGGAGAGATAACAAAGCATATGCAGAACTCTGCTCACTAAGTGATCACGAGTTAAATGATATTGGTATCACACGAGGTCAAATTGATGCAGTCGCAAGAGGTTGGACCCCTGGAAAGGGATTCAAATAATGTGGCCATATACTGAAGATGAAGCAGACTTTATTAACGGTAAGTAATATAAATAAAAAGGGCAGGGCAACTTGCCCTTTTAATATACGGAGAGAAAAATAAATGTCAAATTATCAAAAATGTTTGGAAATGATTTTACACCACGAGGGTGGTTATGTAAACCATCCAAAGGATCCAGGTGGAGAAACCAATCTTGGAGTTACCAAAAGAGTGTATGAAGAATGGTGCATGTCAAATGACTTAATTCAAAAAGATATGAAAGATTTAGAGGTTGCAGATGTTGGTCCGATCTATAAAGAAAATTATTGGGACAGAGTTAAAGGCGATGACCTTCCCGCTGGCCTTAATTTATGTGTATTTGATTTTGGTGTTAATGCTGGGCCTGGACGCGCTGCTAAATATCTTCAAACTTTAATAGGTACTACTGTTGATGGTGGCATCGGTCCAAATACATTAAAATGTGTTCAAGAATATGTTGACGAACATGGTTTACAAGAAACCATTGAGGCATATCAAAAGGACAGACAAAGCTATTATGAGAAACTTTCTACATTTGAGACATTTGGTAGAGGTTGGACTCGTAGGGTTGATGAAACAACAAATTCTGCTATAGCAATGACCATAGCCGTTTAGGAAAATATATGGTAAAAGTAACCGACAAAGCAATAAAATATCTAAGGTCTGTTACACCGGAAGGCGATTATGTTACACTTGGCGTAAAAGGTGGTGGTTGTTCAGGGTTTACATATGTTTGGGACCATAAATCAAAATGGCCTGACGTAAAGTGGAGTGAGCCTATTAATGATATACTGGTTGTAGATCCAGTTGCTGAAATGTTTGTGCTAGGTTGCACAGTGGATTGGGTCAATGAATTAGGTGGAAACTATTTAAAAATTATTAATCCAAATGCCGTTGCTTCATGTGGCTGTGGCGAAAGTTTTGCAGTATGAGCAACTGTTTTCATCTAGCAGTCGAAGCAGGTGACTTAGATGTAACCTCTAAATGGTATACTGACGTGTTAGGCTGTGATCTAGATATGGCTGAAGAAGGAAAATGGCAAGACATAGACTTCTTTGGAAATGAACTCACACTGCACAGTTCAACACCAAGAACAGGCAAAGGTCCAGATCGTTCAAGGCATCATGTAGATATGGGTGCAGTATGTGTCCCCCATTTTGGTATACATCTCAATGATGCCGACTATCAACGTGTTAGAGCAAGTGTACAAGCACACGGAGGATTCTTAGACGAACCTTATGTGCGTTTTGCAGATACAGACTACCAACAAGAAACATTCTTTGTTGAAGATCCAAACTATAATGTACTAGAAATTAAACAGATGGCAAAAGGACATTTAGGGAAAGATTTGCAGTTTGATTGACGAGGATATAGAATTAATATGCTTTGTTTTTATCTTCCTTGTGCTTCAAATTGTTGGTGTGTGCATAATTTTTTAAAAAAACACTTTACATTCCCATAAAAAGGTGATATAATATACTTATATAATATGAAAAAGGTGAGTTTATGAGTTTTTACACGTCAGTAGTTCGTTATGGTAACTCTATGCTTTACCGTGGTTATGATGCCAACGGTAAGCGAATATATCGGAAGGACAGTTTCCAACCAGAATTTTTTGTACCATCCCAAAAGGACACAGGTTGGAGAAGTTTGGATGGTAAATCTATTGCGCCTGTAAGCATGGATAATATGCGTGAGGCTAAACAATGGATCGAAGAAAATAAAGAAGTTTCTGGTCGCCATATTTTTGGTAGTCAGAATTATATACATCAATATATTACATCAAAATTTCCTAGAGATATTGAATTCAATCGTGACTATATTAATGTCGGCACGTTTGATATTGAAACAGAATACAACGATGGATTTCCAGAACCATCTGTTGCAGATCAAAAGGTATTATCTATTACATATAAATCAAGTAAGGATCCAACATATTATGTGTGGGGTTATGGTCCGTACGATGTAGAAAATGCCTTAATTAAACCAGTAAAATATTTTCGTTGTAGAGACGAAACAAGTCTTCTTACAAAGTTTTTGGATTTTTGGAGTAATCCAGATGTGACTCCAGATGTTATTACTGGATGGAATATTAGATTCTTTGATATTCCATATCTAGTAAATCGTGTCAACAGAGTATGTGGTGTTGATTGGGCCCGTAAATTCTCTCCATGGGGAATGATAGATAGTGGTACAGTAACCAGAAAAAAGACTGGTAAAAAAGAAGATGTGTATGATCTAAAAGGTGTACAACAACTTGACTATATGGAACTATTTCAAAAGTTTGGTTATTCATATGGTCAACAAGAATCATATCGTCTTAACCACATCGCCCATGTAGTCCTCGGTGAAAAGAAATTATCATTTGAGGAATCTGGTTCACTAAAAAATCTATACAAAGATGACTTTCAAAAATATATTGATTATAATATGAAAGATGTTGAGTTGGTTGATAAACTAGAATCCAAAATGGGTTTGATTACTCTTGCACTTACCGTGGCATATAAAGGTGGTGTAAATTATATGGATACATTTGGTGTGGTTAGTATATGGGAATCAATTATGTATCGTAAAATGAATTCCATGAAAATTGTTCCACAGATTACATCCTTTCAAAATATTAAATCACAATTTGCTGGTGGTTATGTAAAAGATGTTCAAACTGGAATGCATGATTGGGTTGTATCTTTTGATTTAAATTCACTTTATCCAAATATTCTAGTCCAATGGAATATGTCTCCAGAAACTCTTGTAGATCAATCAGAAATGTCTGGTGTGGATTATTATTTGGACGATGATGATGTAGTACCAGATCCAAGATTTACACTTGCTGCTAATGGTTCCACATATCGAAAAGATAAAGAAGGTATTGTTCCTAGTCTTATTGTTGATTATTATGACGAACGTAAATCTGTAAAAAATCAAATGCTTGCGGCAGAACAACAATATCAACAAGGTAAAACTTTTGAATTGGAAAAAGAAATTAATCGCCTACAAAATCAGCAGATGGCTATTAAAATTCTTATGAACTCTTTATATGGAGCATTAGGTAATCAATATTTTAAATATTTTGATATCCGAATGGCTGAGGCTGTAACACTTACCGGCCAACTTGCCATTCGATGGGCCGAACGTGCCATGAATAAATCTATGAATGAGGTTATGGATAATGGAAAATCAACCGACTATGTTATTGCTATTGATACCGATTCTCTTTATGTTAATTTCAATCCACTTGTAGAAAAATTTAATCCTAAAAACCCAGTACAGTTTTTGGATAAAATTTGTAAGGAACACTTTGAACCTATGCTTGCCAAATGCTATGATCAATTATTTAAAAAGATGAATTGTCATAGTCCACGTATGGAAATGGGTCGTGAGGTCATTGCAGACCGTGGTATTTGGACTGCCAAAAAACGCTATATACTTAATGTACACAATTCAGAAGGTGTACAATATGATGAACCTAAATTAAAAATTATGGGTATTGAGGCTATTAAATCATCAACACCAGAAGTGTGTAGAGATAAATTTAAGGAAATATTTAAGGTTATTATATCAAAAGGCGAAAGAGATACTCAGGAATTTATTCAAAGTTTTAAAGATGAATTCTGCAAATTACCACCACATGATGTGGCGTTTCCTCGAGGTGTATCTAACATTACGGATTGGTCTGATAAAAAAACCATATATGGTAAGGGTTCTCCAATTCATGTACGTGGATCTTTATTATATAATAAACAAATTAAAGATCTTAAATTAAACAAAAAATATGAAATGGTTGAAAATGGTTCACGAATTAAATTCTGTTATTTGAGAGTACCAAATACATTAAGAGAAAATGTAATTGCTTTTCCGGATATTTTACCTGAGGAATTTAAATTGCATAATTATGTTGATTATGACAAACAATTTAGTAAAACATTTATCGACCCATTAAAACTTATTTTGGATGCCATTGGTTGGAATCCAGAAGAACAGGCAACATTAGAGGATTTTTTCGTATGACATATGAAACTAATAATATTAAAGTTAAAAATTTTATGCAAGCATTTGGGCAAGAAGTTAAAAACCGAACAGAACTACCAGATGATAAAACTGTTAACCTTAGAATTGAATTGATAGCAGAAGAATTGGAAGAGTTATGGGATGCTTGTGAACAAAAGGACCTCGTGGAAATTGCAGATGCTCTCACAGATATCCTATATGTTACTTATGGTGCCGGCCACGCCTTTGGAATTGATCTTGACAAATGTTTTGAAGAGGTTCAAAGATCTAATATGTCTAAATTAGGAGAGGATGGTAAACCAATCTATCGCGAGGACGGTAAGATAATGAAAGGTCCTAACTATTCCGAACCAGACTTAAAAAGTGTTTTACTTTTCAAGTAAAATGTGTTATAATAATACTATATAATTAAAGAGGCCTTAATGCATTTACCAAAATATCCAATCTATATTATTTCCAAAGGTCGGTGGGATTCCAGAATGACCCAACGAACTCTAGAAGAACTTAATGTTCCTTATCGCATTGTCATTGAAGATAATGAATATGACAAATATGCACAAAATGTACCCAAAGATAAAATATTGGTATTACCAACAGGATTCAGAGAAAATACATTATATGCAAAACCAGACGAAACAACAGGTTTAATTGGTGGATCTATACCTGTGCGTAATTTTGTATGGGAACATTCAATATCCGAGGGTCATAAAAAGCATTGGATTCTTGATGATAATATGATGCACATTTATCGTTTAAATAAAAATAAAAAAATTAGAATGACAACAGGATCCGCGTTTAGGATTCTAGAAGATTTTACGGACCGATATGAAAACGTAAAATTGTCAGGTATGAATTATGCATTTTTTGCTCCAGCATCGGTCCGTAAACCACCATATTATACAAATACTAGAATTTACTCTTGTATTCTTATTGATAATTCCATAACACATAGATGGCGTGGTAGATTTAATGAGGATACAGATTTAAGTGTTAGAGTTCTAAAAGATAATTCTTGTACAATGTTATTCCATTGCTTTCTTGTAGGTAAAGCAGCAACAATGACCATGAAAGGTGGTAACACTGAAGAGGTTTATAATATTGAAAAGACCGGCGATAGAAATGATAGAGGTGGTTCCGATTTTGATAATCGTTCAGAATTTGTTGATTCACTTATTGCACAACATCCTGATATTGTTAAAAAGACATTTAAATGGGGTCGTTGGCACCACGATGTAAATTATAGTGTGTTTACCCAAAAACCTATCTTAAAAAAAGGTCTAAATATACCAAAAGGTGGTAATGAATATGGAATGGCACTGAAGGAAATATCACCAGATCAACATGATAGCGAAGGAGAAGAATATGGCAACTAATAAATTAAACGTTGATAATGTATCAAGCAATCTGTTTATGCTTGCTGGAGACGAAGAACAATCAACACCATACGGCTGGGACGATATGCCAGAATTTGATCAACCAGATGGTGAGGCATTTCACAAAATTATTGTTCGTTTTAGAGGCGAAGAAGATCTTAAAAAATTTGCCAAACTTATGGAACAAAATTTTGTTACGACTAAAACAAAATCAATTTGGTATCCACAGTTAGATAAAAAACGTAATTCATTATTAAGGTGGATGGATGATGAGTAAAATAATAATGATTGAACCACTTCCAGATGGTTCCAAATATGGGTTCCCTAAAAAATTACCACAAAGTGCCGTAATACATTACGGTTCAAACGATTATGGTATACGGGAAGATTTTAATGTTGTTAAATGGTTTGAAAAGCAAGGCTATCCATTAAAACAATATGAAAAATATAAGTGGTGGATTATAAATGACTACGATCCGGATATTCACGGAGGTGGCGTGGAGGATTTTGGTAATTATAAACCAGATACCTACACAATTCACTATCATTAATTGTTTACTTTTTAAGGTAAATGTGTTATAATAATATTATGAAAACATCACTGACTATATTTAAAAACTTATTTGCAATAAAAACCGATCAAAGAATGGATTTTGATTCCTTCGATGAATTGGAAAATTTATTGTACAAATTAAGTAAACAACCTCTGGCATCTAAAAAAGATGCTGTGTTGATATCACCAGCTACTTATAAACCAGATACCACTCGCAAGAATGATAACGTTGTAGAGTGGTCCGGTTGGTGCTGTGTTGATGTTGATGATTATGAATCAAAAGGAGATTTACAAAATGACCTTATCAGCAGATTTTCTACATGGCGCTTCACTTGCTATAGCACTGCTAGCAGCACTCGGTCTAATCCAAAGTTTCGTCTTGTCTTCCCGCTTGAAAGAACTGTTGAAATGCAGAGAATCAAAGATTTTTGGTATGCGCTCCAGACTGAACTTGGCGACCTCGGAGACAGACAGACTAAAGATTTATCTCGGATGTATTACATTCCTGGAGAATATGCTGGTGCTTACAACTTTATTTTTAGTAATAGTGGTAACTACATTGATCCCAACGAGTTAATATTTAAACACCCTATGCCTAAAAAAGCAACTTTAAATAGTTTTTTTGATAGGTTACCTGATGAAATGCAAAAACAAATTATTGAATATCGTAAAAATAAATTGGATAATAATTTTGAATGGTCATCATATAGGGATTGTCCTTTCTTTCCTAAGAAATTGGAAACCGAATATAGGGCAATATCAAATACCGGTTGGTATCATAAGATGTATCAAATTATGGTTGCTATTGCCGGCAATGCAATTAAAAATAAATATCCTATATCTGTTGCTGAAATATCTACTATGTGTAGACAACTTGATAATGAAACTGGCGAATGGTATAAAAATCGACCACTGGATAAGGAGGCTGATCGTGCACTTGAATATGTCTATAAAAACATATAAAGAAGCTAACTGGAGAATGTGGTGTGTTAAAGGTCATTTATGTCCTATTGATTGGACGGAACGTGCTATACTAGACACGCATCAAGGGTATTTTCATAGAATGTGGTATAATGAGGAAGCATCCTATACTGCCAAAGACGGTTTTGATGAAAAATTTGCAGAACAAATAAAAAAGTTTTCATTTATTTCGTAAGTGATTGTTTTTATTACATTATTTTTTTAAATTAATTGAAAAAAACACTTTACATTCCCTAATTTATGTGATATAATAGTACTATAAAATGATAAAGGAAATGAAAAAAATGAAAAATCTAAAAGCACTTATTAAATCTTTGGAAAACACAGCTAAAACTAAATGGGCTATTAAAGAAGATATGGCCGATATGTACCAGGAAGATGCTGCCGATACAGCCGCAGTACTTACACATATATTAGGTGGTAAGTTTGATAGAGCTGAAAATAAACTTTCAGATATGGATACATTACCAAGAGATAATGCTGTATTAGCAATCATTGAAGATAAAGGAAATGATTGGGCTAAAGCAAATGTTGGTTGGAGTTTTAATTAAAACATGAATGGGAAGGTAGTGCCCTTATTATAAAGACTGCCACATTAGTAAAAACCTAACATATTTACAGATGAAATTTATAAAAGGATGGACTTGTTTATATGTTAAAATAACAGGAGACTAAAATGCAGGCACGTAAATTTGAAAAATCAACCAAAACAGTCACTATTAGAGATTGGATAACAGAAGACCTACCGGATACAGATTGTCAACCTATTGGGCAAAGATTGTCTAGGGATCCAGATCTGAGTCTTGTTAAAGTTGATACCAAAACAAAATCAAAAGAAATTATAAATGTAATTCTATATTTTAATATGGATATGGGCACAATAACAGTCCATGAACCAATTGATGGTGGTCATTATAGAATTGAAAGTATTGATGGTGGTCATCGTAAAAGAGCAATTCGTGATTTTTTCAATAATAAATTTCCTTTATATGATGGTAGATTTTATAGAAATCTTACAGATGAAGAAAAACAAGCTTTTCTAAATTATGAAATGCATTTTACAACCTATTATAATTTGGCACCACACGAGGTTGGATTTATTTTTAGAACCCAAAATACTACCACGAAGGTTAATCATCAGGAAATGCTAAATTCCTATGGTTGGATTCCTGTGGCAAACACTATTAGGGAAACTGTAAGGGAAATTCCAAATCACAATTCAATTCCACATAACCTATTTGAATTAGGTCGTGCCGGACAATATAAACACTTTGCCTTTAACAATGATGGGTTAAGGGTTGATGAAATGTTTGCAAGGTTGTTTCACCTTTACTATAAAAATAAAGGTCTTTCAACATCAACAAATTCTGATTTGGTTCAAATGTATAAATCAGATATTTCTGAAAAGGAAGTTTCAGAAATTCAAGAAAAGGTAAATGCTTGTTTAGATTTTATGTTAAGATTAACACTTTGCCGTAAATCAAAACTAAATAATACTTTACCAAAACGTGAGTTTACTCTTTTTTATAGAGTGTTTATATATTTACAACAAACATATCCATCGTTTAAAATTGAAAACTATGATGAATTTTGGATGTCTTTAAATAAAGTTTTTTCAAAATTTACCAATAAGGAAATATATGATCAATCTGATATTTTATCTAAGGTTTCACCCTTTGATCGTAACAAAACAATTGGTGGTCAAGTGTTGGACTGTCTTTCAGAATATGATGCAGTCGATCATGTTGAATATCCAATTCAAATGTTATTAAAATTGGGATGGAATCCAGGCGACTCTATTATTGTTAAGGATATAATACGTAACTTTTCAATTCAACAGCGTGAGGCTAAACTTGCCGAACAGGATTTTAAATGTGCCGTGGACGGTTTACCATTAACACTAAGCGAAGCCGAAGCAGGTCACATTGTTGCTCATACTAATGGTGGGTCAACAACCTATGATAATCTTGCCATGGTTAGAGCAAAATGGAATAAGGCAATGGGTTCAATGGATCTAAATGTCTTTAAGGAACAAATGGCCTTATAATCATATATAATACTGTGGAAAATAGTTGTTTACTTTTCCACAGTATTGTGTTATAATATAATTATAATCAAAACCAGGAGTAATAAATGAAAATATGCATTACAGGTGGTGCCGGATTTATCGGTTTTCATCTAGCACAAAAATTATTTAATGAAGGTCATGCGGTATATGGATTTGATAATTTTAATAATTATTATGATCCTGGTCTCAAAAGAGTAAGACAAGAAAAACTTGCAGAATTGTCAATTCCTATTGTTGATTTGGATCTAAATAGTAACTCGTTGGTTGAATATATGTCACACCATAAATTTGACATTGTAATGCATCTTGCTGCCTATGCCGGTGTTAGACATTCTTTGGTTGAACCGGAAAAATATCTAACAAATAATATTATGGGTACCCACAATTTAATCGAGGCATGTAAAAAGGCTAAAATTGAAAAAATTGTTTATGCATCAACCTCTTGCGTTATGGCTGGTAATCCATTACCTTGGAATGAGAATGAAAAACTTGGTTATCAACTCAATCCTTATGGATATACAAAGGCAACAAATGAATCCCAGTTCATGGCAAGTGATTTTGCCTCTGCTATTGGACTAAGATTTTTTACTGTGTATGGTCCTTGGGGCAGACCTGATATGGCATTATTTACCTTCACAAATAAAATCGTAAATGAAGAACCTATCACTCTTTTTAATCATGGTGATATGATTAGAGATTTTACATATGTTGGTGATATTGTGCAAGGCATTGGAATTATATTGAATCATGCTATGAAAAATAATGTAAAGGACATATATAATATTGGTTATGGTAAGCAGGTCCAATTAATGGATTTTGTAGATCATATTGAAACAAATCTTGGCCGTAAGGCAATTAGAAATTATGTTCCAAAACATCCTGCAGATACCCACGAGACCTGGTCTAATACAGAAAAATTACAGGCGTTAGGTTATAAACCTACAACACCAATCGAAACTGGTATCACGGCATTTATCGATTGGTACAAATCTTATTACGGAGTTAATTAATGAAAAAAATTGCAGTTGTTGGACATGGATATGTTGGGAAGGCCGTAGAATATGGCTTTAATACCAAAAAAAATAAAATATCCCTTATAGATCCAGTACTATATGGAAACTCGGTTGACCAAATGGAAGATGCCGATGTTTCTTTTGTTTGTGTTCCGACACCATTTGGTGAAGATGGTAAGATTGATGCATCAATAGTTATTGACGTTACCAAAAAATTACTTAAAAATACAACTGGATTGGTTGTTATTAAATCAACTGTAATTCCTAGTGTTGTAAAATATTTAAGTGATAATTATAGGGTAATTTATAACCCTGAATTTCTAACCGAAAGAAATGCCTTGGAAGATTTTGTAAATCCTCCTATGCATATTTTTGGTGGTACTAGCCAGACCACGGAGGAATTGGGATGGATTTACTCTAAATTTAGTAGATGTAAACCAGCGCCAATATACCATATGTCTGCGCAAGATGCATCCTTTGTTAAATATGGAATAAATAGTTTTTTGGCAACAAAGGTAATGTGGTTTAATCAATTTAAGGATTTAATAGATTTTCATGGTGCTGACTATGATAATATTGCTACAGCAATAGGTACAGATCCAAGAATTACCCACAGTCATACGCAAGTGCCTGGCCCTGATGGCCGTAAAGGTTATGGTGGTGCATGTTTCCCAAAAGATACAAATGCACTTGCCCAATTTGCACAAGAGGATTACCTAACAATTTTAAAATTGGTAATTAAAGAAAATAATAATATTAGATCACAATATAAATTGGATGATCGTGAAAAAGAACAGAATGTGAGGTTTGCTTAATGAGTATAATGGATAAATTAAAAAAGAATTCAAAGGTGAAACAGTCCTCAATTCTTTCAGAATCTAAATTTTTTAATAATAAAGATATGATACCTACCGATGTGCCTATGATTAATGTGGCCCTATCCGGTGATATGAATGGTGGTCTTGCTCCAGGACTTACAGTCCTTGCTGGCCCATCCAAACACTTCAAGACATCATTTGCTCTTATTATGGCTTCAGCATATCTTAAAAAATATCCAGAATCTGTATTGTTGTTTTATGATTCAGAATTTGGTTCACCCCAAACGTATTTTGAGACATTTGGTATTGATACCAGTAGGGTATTACATACTCCTATTACTAATGTTGAAGAATTAAAATTTGATATGATTGGTCAACTTGAAGCTTTGGATAGAGATGACAAAGTAGTTGTTGTTATTGATTCAATTGGTAACCTTGCATCTAAAAAAGAAATGGAAGATGCTATTAATGAAAAATCTGTGGCAGATATGTCCAGGGCAAAAGCACTAAAAGGTTTATTCCGTATGTGTACTCCTTATTTGGCTATGAAAAATATTCCATTAATTGCTGTTAATCATACATATCAAGAAATTGGTTTGTTTCCTAAAGCTATTGTGTCAGGTGGTACTGGAATTTATTACTCTGCCAATAATATCTGGATTCTTGGACGTAGACAAAATAAAACCGGTACTGAGGTCACAGGATATGATTTCATTATTAATATAGAAAAATCCAGATATGTTAAGGAAAAGGCTAAAATTCCTATTTCAGTATCCTGGGAAGGTGGCGTTGAGCGTTGGTCTGGTTTACTTGATATTGCCTTGACCGGCAATTATGTTGCTAAACCTAGTAACGGTTGGTACTGTCGAGTGGATAGAGAAACAGGAGAACTTCAAGAGCCTAAAGTTAGACTTAAAGATACAATTACATCTGAATTTTGGAAACCTATTTTGGCCGAAACCGATTTTGCCGAATATATAAAGAATGGTTATCAAATCGGTGGCAATTCAATAATTGAGTTTGATGATGAAGGAGAATAAGGACTACGAATTAATCCTAGGTGAGGATGCTACGGAAAATTGGAATGTTAGAATCCTTACCGGTGATTTTACAGAAACAGTAATTGAGTATAAAGCAATTGCTTTTAATGAAATAAAGGATCATCTATCTTTTAATTATAATATTGTTTCATCTCCAAGTGTTTTATCAGAAGATAATGAAAATTTACAGTACGTTACTGGTAAAATTTTGGAAGATATTATTGAAAGAGGTATAAAGGATGGTTCAATAGGCATGATGGATAGAAAAACAGGTGAAATAATTGCAGACAAACATTGAACAAACAATCCTGAGAAATTTATTAACTGATGAAAAGTATATGCGTAAAGTTTTACCTTTCATTAAACCAGATTATTTCCAGGGTGTTTATAAAACATTATTTAAAGAGGCAGGTAAATATGTTGCAAAATATAATAAATTGCCTACAACTGAAACGTTAACAATAGAATTGCAAGAATCCTCTTCCATGTCTGATGAGCAATTTCAAATGTCAATGGATATTGTTCCACAGTTGTTTATTAATGAGCAGATAGATGAAAATTGGTTGCTTGATGCTACTGAAAAGTGGTGTCAAGACCGAGCCATTTATAATGCTGTTATGGAATCTATCTCTATTATTGATGGTAAACATGATACACTAACAAAAGGTGCTTTACCTGATTTATTATCTAAAGCACTTGGTGTTGGATTTGATAATGCTGTTGGTCACGATTATATTGAAAACGTTGAAGAAAGATATGAATTTTATCATACAGAAGAAGATAGAATACCATTTGATCTTGATTACTTTAATAAAATTACCAAGGGTGGTGTTCCAAAGAAAACCCTTAATATTGCATTGGCAGGAACTGGTGTAGGTAAATCCTTATTTATGTGTCATATTGCTTCTGCTGCTCTTGTAGAAGGTCGCAATGTCTTATATATAACTATGGAAATGGCCGAGGAAAGAATTGCCGAACGTATTGATGCTAACCTATTGAATGTACCTATTGACCAACTGGATAAATTATCCAAGGATATGTTTACTACAAAAGTTGCAGACCTTGCCAGAAAAACAACTGGTAAGTTAATTGTAAAAGAATATCCTACTGGTTCTGCTCACTCTGGACATTTTCGTGGATTATTAAATGAATTAAAATTAAAAAAGCAGTTTGAACCGGATGTTATCTTTATAGATTATTTAAATATTTGTGCTTCATCTAGAATGAAAGCAATGGGAGGATCGATCAATTCATACACTTACATTAAAGCAATTGCTGAGGAATTACGAGGTCTTGCGGTCGAATTCGAAGTACCGATATTCTCTGCAACGCAAACGACTCGCTCAGGTTATAGTAACTCGGATGTTGGGCTTGAAGATACTTCCGAGTCTTTTGGACTACCCGCTACTGCCGACCTTATGTTTGCCCTCATCTCAACAGAAGAACTTGACAAAGATGGACAACTCATGGTTAAGCAACTTAAAAATCGTTACAATGATCCCACGCATCATAAAAGATTCGTGGTAGGTATCGACCGATCTAAAATGCGTCTATATGACGTGGAAGAAAGTGAACAAACCCTTACTGATGATACTCCAGTATTTGATAAAACTGAAGTCGGTAAAAGGTTTGATGACTTTAAACTATAAGGAGTAATAAATATGAAATGGTTCATAGTGGTTATTTTTATGCAAGATTATGGGTCTTTTATATTTTTTAAGCCACAATTTGAGTCCTCGGAAACTTGTTTGGCCTCTGCAACAAATCCAAGTGATATTGCAGTTTATGGTGCAAGAATAATAATGGAATATGGGAGACCATTGCCGGTTGATAGAATTATTTGTGCTAATGAAGATGTAATAAAAGAAATGATGATTGTACCAAAAGGTGAAAGTATTTAATGATTCCAATAGAAATTTTTGAATATAAACAAAATTGGTTACCGGGTTATAAGGTATCAATACATAGTGATCTTAGAGGCAGAGCTAAATCATGGTTAAGACAATTGGAACAACGCGAATATCAATACAAGGAATTTACAGATAATTATGAGGATACTATCTGTTTTGAAAATCAAAAAATCTCACAAGAGTTTGCATCAGACTCTATTTTTATTGCATGGGTGATAAAATCCACCAGAACAGGGTAATATAATATGAACGTACGATTAATTAGTTATTCACAGACTACGGAGAATTTGCATGTCGGTAAATCTTTACAAGACCTCGTGGCGTATTGCGCCCGTGTCTCGAATCCTTCCAACCAAAATACCACTAAAACGAACGAAAGGTTACTTGCCTATCTCAGAAAAGAAGGGCACTGGTCACCGTTCGAAATGGTATCTGCTTGCCTAGAAATAGAAACAACACGAGATATTGCTAGACAAATTCTTAGACATAGATCATTTTCTTTTCAAGAATTTAGTCAAAGGTATGCAAATCCAAATGATATGAATGATTTATTTGAATACAGTGAGGCTAGATTACAAGATACAAAGAATAGACAAAATTCTATTGAAATAGAGGATAAACAATTACAGACTGATTGGGATCATGCTCAACGCAGAATTGGTGTACTTGCTAAAAAAGAATATGATTGGGCTATTCGTAAAGGTATTGCAAAGGAACAAGCACGTAAAGTATTACCAGAAGGAATTACAACTTCACGGTTGTACATGAATGGAACAATCCGTTCCTGGATCCATTATGTGGATCTTAGGTCGGGAAATGGGACTCAAAAAGAGCACATGGAAGTCGCTCGTGCTTGTGCAACCGCACTTGAACCTGTATTTCCTGACATCAAAGATTTTATTCATTAAAGAAAGGAATAATTAATGAAATCATTTTTTAAAGCGCTGGCAGTAATGTCATTATTTTTATTTTCTACAGCATATGCTGCTCCTGTTAAAGTAGGATTTGTATATGTTGGACCAGTTGGAGACCATGGTTGGACTTATATGCATGAGCAAGGCCGACTCCAATTAGTTGAAAAATTTGGAGATAAAGTAGAAACAGTATATATCGAAAGTGTGCCTGAAGGTCCAGACGCAGCTAGAGTTATTAGAGAAATGGCAAGTAATGGTACAGACATTATCTTTGCTACTTCATTTGGATATATGGAACAAATGGTTAAAGTTGCCAAAGAGTTTCCAAATGTAAAATTTGAACATGCTACAGGATATAAAACTGCAGAAAACCTCTCTGTGTATTCTTCTAAGTTTTATCAAGGTAGATATATTCAAGGAGTAATTGCTGGTCATATGAGTAAATCAGGTAAGGCAGGTTATATAGCCTCGTTTCCTATTCCAGAAGTGATTCGTGGTATTAATGCATTTTATGCAGGTGCTATAACAGTTAATCCGGACTTTGATATTGATGTCGTGTGGGTAAATACTTGGTATGATCCAGGTAAGGAAGCTGCTGCAGCAAAAGTTCTTATGAGTGAAGGCGCTGATATTATTACACAACACACTGATTCGCCATCACCATTACAAGCCGCGGCCAAGGAAGGCATCCTTGGATTTGGTCAAGCATCAGACATGATTAGATTTGCTCCTGATACTCAGTTGACTGCAATTTTAGATGACTGGGGTCCTTACTATATTGAAAGAGTACAAGCAGTAATGGATGGTACTTGGAAATCATCTGATACATGGGGTGGTATGGATTCTGGTATGGTAGGAATGGCACCATATACAAATATGCCTCCAGAACTTGCCGAACTTGCATCAACATTACAAATGAAAATTACTTCCGGAGAATTAGATCCATTTGGAGGAAAATTTAACACTGGAGAACTTCTTGGTATGAAAGATTATTTACCAGGGATTGATGCAATTAAACCTTAACTATTACGAGGACCCTTTTGGGTCCTCTCCTACTGGAGATTATTATGGTTCAAAGTGAACGATTTAAAGAATTATTAGAAGAA